>Ga0206912_1001_pt1 | contig 126406 bp, 122 predicted proteins | sample Alteio_BWOrgHeat_75_FD_152933 | JGI IMG/M metagenome (GOLD analysis project Ga0206912, IMG submission 152933) | Enriched cells from forest soil in Barre Woods Harvard Forest LTER site, Petersham, Massachusetts, United States -... | ecosystem: Environmental > Terrestrial > Soil > Temperate forest... | reverse complement strand
AGGCAGAGCCATGGCTTGCGGCAATACCCTGCATATCAAGCTGCATAAGAAAAGTTTCAGCATCAAGATCAGGAAAGAGAGGTTGAGGGGATGTCCTGCCGGCATGTGTTGACGCGTGCAATTGGTACAGAGGAAGCTGTTGATCCTACGATTGTTGTTCAGCCTGTCTTCGATCAAGATTTGTACCTTATCTGTTCAGATGGCTTAACAGATATGCTGACAGATGAAGAGATTGCCGACATCCTCATGAAGCCGTGGAGTGTTGAAGAAAAGGTTCGAGCACTCGTCGCCGATGCTAAAGAACATGGCGGCCATGATAATGTAACGGTTATTCTTATTGAGGCTGCACGTAACGTAGGAACTTTTAGTGAAACGGATCTATTTAGATAATAATGCTACGACTCCGCTGACCCCTGAGATATTTGAGTACTATATATCCCTCACTCAAACCATCTATGGGAATCCATCAAGTGTCCATCATGAAGGGCGAGATGCAAAGGCATGCTTGGTTGAAGCGCGTAAAAGGGTAGCTCATTGTTTAGATGTTCTTCCAACTGAAGTTTTCTTTTTCCCATCGGCTACCGAAGCTTTAAATACGGCGCTTTATTCTGTCCTGAAGAAAAATCCAAAAGGACATGTTGTCACTACCAACGTTGAACATGTCGCTGTCTTTGAAGTACTGGAGAGTGAATCGAGGCTGAGGCCTGTGACCTTTATAGCTGTTGGTGAAACTGGCGCTCCTACTCCAAAGGATATTGAAGAGGCGATTCGTGAAGACACCTGCCTTGTAACTTGCATGTCGGTCAATAATGAGACAGGAGTGATTACTGATATCGAAGCTATTGGAGCCATTTGCGCACGAAAGGGCATCCCCTTTATTGTTGATGCTGTTGCCCACTTAGGAAAGGCTCCGCTCCATATTCCGAAAGGAGTCTCCTGCTTGGTGATTTCTGGGCATAAAATACATGTGCCTAAAGGCTGTGCAGCTGTTGTATCGAAAGCTCCCTTTAAGCTTTCCTCTCTTCTCCTCGGAGGCCATCAAGAGTGGTCCAAAAGACCTGGGACAGAGAATGTACCAGCCTATGCAACCTTTGCAAAGGGCTTAGAGATCTTTAAAACCCATGAAGATGATAGTATACACCACTTGCAGTCGCTTCGAGATCGTTTTGAAAAGGCCCTTTTAAGCCATATACCAGGACTTTTAGTTAATGGGAGTGGAGAGCGCGTTTCCAATGTATCAAACCTCTCTTTCCCTGATCTTGATGCTGAAACTTTTCTTATGCAGCTTGATATGCAGGGTATTGCCGCAAGCCATGGCTCTGCCTGCTCTTCAGGCTCTTTAGAGCCCTCCCGTATTCTTACCAATATGGGCTATCCTAGAAAAAGAGTTTTATCTGCCATCCGCTTCTCATTCGGCCGGCAAAATACTTTAGAAGAGGTGGATGAGGCAGTCTTAAAGATTGTTCAGATTTTAAAAACACAACGATAATGAAAATTCTCTCCTTGTTTTTTTTCTTTTCTACTTTGGCTGGAGCTACTGTTCAAGAGCTTTCACTGGATGAAAAAGCGGGCCAGATCCTGATGGTTCACTTTCATGGAAGCGCAGCCAATGAGCAATCAAGAATCCTTATTCATGAGCTTCACGTAGGTGGAATCATCTACTACAACTGGGCAAACGGCCTTACTTCGTTTGAACAGGTACAGAAGCTATCTTCAAGTCTTCAGGACCAAGCTCTTCAAAATCGAATACCTATTCCTCTCCTTATAGCGTGCGATCAAGAAGGGGGGCGTGTACAGCGGCTAAAGCTGGGCTTTACAATATTTCCTGGTAATCAAGCGCTAGGATTAACTCAAAAGCCTGATCTTGCAGAACGGGCAGCATGTGCAATGGGAAAGGAGATGATGGCGGCTGGTGTAAACATGAATTTAGCGCCAGTTGTGGATATCAACAGCAATCCAAAAAATCCGGTCATCGGTACCCGCTCCTATGGAGAGACTCCAGAAACGGTTATTACCTTTGCAGAAAGAGCTCTTGCAGGCTTTCATAAAGCTCACCTGATTACGACATTGAAACACTTTCCAGGACATGGAGATGTAGCTGTTGATTCCCACACCGATCTTCCCGTTATCTCTAAATCGAAAGAAGAGCTGCAGAAGATAGAGCTTCGTCCATTCAAGGAGCTTGCAAAGAGTACCGACGCTATAATGACGGCTCACCTTATGGTTCCAGCCCTTGATCCAATAAATTGTGCAACGCTTTCTCCAAAGGTCATTGGCATTCTTCGTGAGGAGATTGTGTTTAAGGGTGTGATTATCACCGACTCATTAGTCATGGAGGGTCTATTAAAAAATTGCACCTCCATAGATGAGGCAGCAATTCGCTCAATTGAAGCTGGATGTGATATCATTCTTCTAGGTGGAAAGCAGCTTGTAGGGGCAAATAAAAACCTTGAACTTACTCTAGATGACGTCAAACGCATTCATGCAGCTATTGTTCAAGCAGTCAAGTCCAATCGTATATCGGAGGATCGGCTTAACCAGTCTGTGAAGAGAGTGCTCGATCTAAAGAGCCGATTTATCGTTCAGCGCACACCTGCGCCAGCTCAAAATAGGTTACAAAGTAGAAAGGATGCTCTTCGATCTCACGAAGATTTTCACTCATCTGCTTCATTGCCTCTTCAGAATATAATCCAGACTTGACCATGGCAGGTGTTAAGGTATTGACAGCGAACCTTATAAGTTTTTTCTCTCTTGCTGTTTGCAGGATTGGGTGGAAGAGTTTTGTAGAAAAATTTTTGAAGTTTAACTGAGAAAGCAATTGAGGCAGGCGGCTGCCAATAGCACAATCCGTATTGTAGAGTTTAAACTGAGCGCGGCCGATTGTGAGATAATCTTGAAAGCTTTGAGTCATCGGATAGCACATAATTGGGTCAAGGCCTGTTGGCTCTTCTATAATGACTTTGCCGCTTGGTTTGAGAAGGTTATAGGCATTTAAAAGGATCTTTTCCGGATTTTGTACGTGCATAAGAAGAAAGCGAATGTAGATGCAGTCAAAGCTGTTTTCTAGAGTCTGCATTTCAAAGGCTGATTTTTGGACAAAGGAGAGATTATCAAGCCCGCGTGCATTGGCAACGAGCTTTCCAATCTCCAGCTGTTCGTCGCTTGAATCAAGGCAGGTGACATGCCCTTGAGGGCCAACAAGCTCTGCAATTTCTGCACTTATTAAACCAATTCCAGATCCCACATCGAGAACATGCATGCCAGGAGAGATCCCCATTTCTTTTAAAAATGCAATCGTTGCTGGATTGTAGACTTCGTTTAAAATTGTGAGCCGCTCAGCATCCTTTATTCCTGTTAAAGGAAGGTATGATGAAGCAAAGAGGTTGCATGATAGTGTAATAAGGAAGAGTAAATAATACATAATCAGAATCGCTGCGCAAGTGGTATTTCAAGATCAGTTAAGCCTGAGCGGGCTCTGTAGGATGCCAAAAGACCATCAGCTACTTCATCAAGATCATCAGTTACTGTAAAAAGCTGGAAGTCTTCTTGAGAGATGCATCCATATTGCAATACGGTTTCCTTCATCCATTGAAGCAGCCCTTCCCAATATGATTTGCCTATAAGATAGACCGGTACATGGTGTGTTTTCTTTGTTTGAACAAGAGTTAAAACCTCAAAGAGTTCATCGAGAGTGCCGAGTCCTCCTGGAAGGAAGACAAATCCTTGAGCATAGCGTACAAACATGACTTTACGAACAAAGAAATAGCGGAATCGGATGGAGAGTTTCGTATCGATGTAATTATTTGGCTCAGATTCAAAAGGCAGATCGATAATAAGCCCTGCAGATGCAGCTTTAACGCTCTGAGCACCCTTGTTAGCAGCTTCCATAATGCTAGGTCCTGCTCCCGTAATGACAGCAAAACCTCTTTGCGCGATTTTCAAAGAAACTTCATAAGCCATTTTATAATAGGGGCTATTTCGCTTTAATCTTGCTGATCCGAAGATAGAGACAGAGGGGCCCAAATCTGAGAGAGTGTCGAAGCCCTCGACAAATTCAGAGATAATTCTAAAAAGTTTCCAAGCATCCTTATGTGGGATGTTCGTTTCTGTCGGGTGCGTAAAGTCTGCCATCTTAAGATATTTCTCGTACTTAAGAGTACTTTATGAACTTTTAGTATTTTTTGCTCTTCTCAAAAGTAATAATTTTGTAGGATTCATATTGATGATAAAGGGAGACTATGGGTCCAGAGAAAACAGCACAAGTAGAAACAGGCCTCATCCACCATGTGCGGGTGATTGCTGAAAACAGCCTGTTGAAGCAGACCCTCTACAGCTTACCTTGGCTATTACTTGGTATTACCTATGCCTATCTTTATCACCAAGGCGTATTCTTAGAGTCCTTTTCATGGTCGACTCCATTTGCATTAGCCATCGCTTTTTTCTCAGCTCGTTTTTCAGGAATGTCCTGGAATCGGCTGCTTGACGCTAAACTTGATGCAAAAAACCTACGAACTCGGGATAGGCTTCTTCCAGCAGGACGCGCTCGCGATGTTGAAGTTGCTTCCCATGCGCTCTTGTTTTTAGCCCTTTTTCTCATCTCAGCTATGTATTTGCCGAGAGCCTGTAAGTTATTGGCTCTGCCAGTTGGTATTATTCTTATCTGTTATTCCTTTACCAAGCGGTTTACCTCTTTGTGTCACGTAACTTTAGGTTTTATCTATTTTGTTCTTCCTTTGGCTGCAGCCTTTGCCTTTGGGGGAGAGTTTTCTTTCTCTCTGCTTTCATTAGCGTTTGCCTCTGGTCTTGTGATTTCCGGTTGTGATGTATTATATGCTTGCCAAGATGCAACTTTTGATCGTCGATTTCATCTTCACAGCATACCAGCAGATCATGGAGTTTATTTCGCTATTCGTTTTGCCGCTTGCTGCCACGCTGTTGCTGCACTTGCAATCGTAGCCGCTCTCAGCTTATTAGATGTTCCTGGAATCAGTTGGATTATTTTCCTAGGTGGAATGTCTCTTGTTGTGATGAAATGGAGGAGCATTTTTGCAACAGGGCCTGGGGGACAAGTTTCTCAAGCCTTTGCGTCGCTCGCCCAGCTTTTTGGGGCTGCGGCTCTTCTTCCATTCATTGCAGAGGTCGTGTGGCGCGGTTTGTCATAGGTATTTCAGGCGCATCTGGTGTAATTCTAGGGTATAAATGCTGCCGTGCTCTCTTAGCAGAGGGCCACAATGTTCACCTCGTTATCTCTTCCGACGCCCATCTCACTGCAAAAGAGGAGATGGACAATGAATCACTCCAAAAATTTACTAAATTTCAGCATGAGCGGTTGATTCTTCATGCTCCCCGTGATTTTACAGCCCCGATTGCAAGCGGAACTTTTGAAGTTCAAGCAATGGGAATAGTTCCTTGCAGCATGGCAACCCTCGCAGCGATTTCTTGCGGTCTTGCAGATACTCTTCTTCGACGAGCAGCGGATGTGACGCTCAAAGAGGGGCGAAAGCTCGTGCTAGTTCCTCGTGAGCTTCCCTTATCGGCTATTCACCTTGAAAATATGTTGAAACTGGCAAGGCTTGGAGTCTCTATCATACCACCGCAGCCAGCATGGTATACCCACCCTAAAACAATTGAAGACGTTGAAGATTTTGTAGTCGGTCGTGTGCTCGAACAGATGGGGGTAAAGGTTAACTATCCCCGATGGGGTTAATTTCCGATTCTTCTTGTGGAAAGAGTCTTCTCGAGATCTCTTGAATTCGGCGCTTCCTGCGGAACGCTTTTGCTCCCTGAATCCCTGACGACACTTCGTGGAGATTTTCAATCGCCAAAAACGCGTGCGGGTCAATGGCATAGACTAAGTCTCTTAAATCGGCAAGCTGCAGACGCTCCGTGATGACATAGAGGATTTCAACCTGTTCGCCTGAAAAGCCGCCTCTGCCATACAAAATGGTGAGCCCGAGGCCCATCTTATGCATGATCTGTTCGGCAATCTGCTTATAGCGCCTAGAGACGACAAGAACAGCTTTGGTTTCATCAAGACCGACAATCACAGAGTCCATGATCTTGACAACGACGATATAGGCGATTAGTGACAAAATGGGAGGGTGCCAGTCTTGAAAAACAATGCCGGCAGCTCCAAAGACGAAGACGTTGCAGGTAAATACAATTTGTCCAACAGTAAAGCCCCAGCGCTTATTAGCAATGATTCCAAGGATTTCAGTTCCATCTACGCATCCGCCGTAGCGAATGATCATTCCAGCTCCAACGCCTAAAATAGCACCGCCAATAACGACAACCTCTAGTTTATCACCGATAAATGGGGTAGCGAAGATTTTAGGAAGCATAAAGAGGCCGAAGGCGAAAGCCAAAACAGCAACGGTTAAGTGCAAGACAAAGGTCTTGCCTAAGTATCGATAGGCTAAAACGATAAAGGGGAAATTGAAGAGGAGAAGGAATGCTGGAATAAGGGATGTATCCGTAACTCTCCCTGCAATCATAGCCAGGCCAACAGTTCCACCGTCAATAAGATTATTGGGCAAAAAGAAGATGTTAATTGCAAAGGCTGCAATAAAGGCGCCTAAAAGCAGGCCTAGAAAGTCCAATATAGATGGAAGAAGGGAGGGCACTTGCTCTTTTACAGGTTTATTTAGTAATCCCATCGCGGCCTCCTCATTCAGGACAATCTATCAGGAGTGGGGTTGTTAAGTGAAGTTATTTTCTTGAACTTTTTTGTGTATGGATCGCGGGAGACGGGACTCGAACCCGCAACTTCCGGCGTGACAAGCCGGTGCTCTAACCAATTGAACTACTCCCGCAGATGGGCGCGACAGGACTCGAACCTATGACCACCTGTGTGTAAGACAGGCGCTCTACCAACTGAGCTACACGCCCTCAATCAGAACGGGCAAAATCCTAACTCAGTTACCCTTTTTAACTCAAGAGGTGATATATACTGTGTAGGATTTTTCTAAAATGCATGTTGTCATATTCGCGCAGAGTACTTTTACAGGTCGGTTTTTTTGTTTTAACCAGTTGCACATCTCTTTCTCAGCATATCCTTGAAGATACAAGACGGGTTGAAAAGGAACTTATTTTGATACTTTCCAAGGCAGAAAAAATTGAGGATTTGGTATCGCAAAAAGCAGAGCTGCAGAGTCTCTTTCAGCAGTTAGCGGAGAACGCAATTGCAGCATCTCGTTGGTCGGACCAGCATGGAGGAGAGAATCTTCCTCTTACTGAAAAAGACCATAAGCTTGCTCAAGTTTTAGCTGGGTCGCTAGCCCATGCTCGGGCAATTGTCGGGGCAGACAGTGTCCTTCGAGAAGCGCAAGCCGAGGCGCTTGAACTCCTCGACGCTTATGAGCAGAAGAAAATCAGGAAAGCGGGCAGCTCGTGATTTGTTCGAAGGGGTCCTTGTGGCCGTGGAAGTATCTCCAATCGGTCAATTCATCAACATGAATAGGCACTGCCGCTATATAGCCCAGCTTAAGCCAATGCATATCGGAATCGAGCTCTTCTTCATAGATAAGCGCTTGAGCTCCAAACTTAACGTGAGAGTGCGATGTTTGCGACTCAATAACCCGTTCAATCCAGTAGCCTTTTCCTTGTCTTGTTAATTTGACCCCTTGAATCTCCGTTACTATAGGCCAAGGCATGCTCTCTTTCGTATGGGGAAAGTTGACATTGAGCAAGGTTCCAGATGGCAGGGGATTCTTTAAGATATATTCGACTATAGGAGGGATAAAGGGGGAGAGCCGGCTATATTCTGGGTCTTTGATATCACAGCAGGAGAAGGCAATCCCAGGGATGCCTCGTAAAACTCCTTCGACGATTCCTCCAACGGTGCCGCTATAGAGCACATTTCTTCCTGCATTTGAACCCTTGTTAATCCCAGAGACGATGAGATCGGGTTTGAGGTGGAGGATACTAAGCCCAATTTTTGTGCAATCAGCTGGCGTTCCTCGGATAGACCATGCGGGGATCGACCCAAATCGCTCTACTTGCTTGAGTGCTATGGGCTCAATAGTTGTAATGGAGAGACTTTTACCCGATTGTTCAGATTCGGGGGCAACTACCCATAAATCTGCAATAGGATGAAGGGCTTCTACTAACTCTTTGATTCCTGGCGCTTCTATGCCATCATCGTTTGTAACTAAAATTTTAAACTTCATAAATTAACTTAATTAAAATAGTTGCCATTGGAAACATATTTCCATAAAATGTTACAATTAATTCGGTGGTTCCGTAGGAAAACATGGATCCTCTCTCTGAGCCTGAGTTTCTTCGTCTTTTTGGCCCCCTAGAGGAGACCCCTCTTCTCGAAAATAATAGTGACCCCTTGTCTTTAGAAAAACAACCAAAAACTACCCTATTTGACCGTGTTTTTGAGCTTTTTGGCCGAGCTTTTGGCTTGGAAAAGAAGAGCGAGGCAGCTCTGCCACGTAAAGCTTTACCGATTAATAAGGAAAAAATTCTCTCTCAGGTGCAGTATATTATTACTTCCCTTGAAACTAATCGAAATAGCCTTATCGACGAGTTTGGTAAAGGAGCAGAACCATTTGTACGAAAAGTGCTTGAGCCGGAGATACAAAATGGAATGAAGTTAATTGAAAGGCTTGAAAAGCCGAAACTCGAAGAGCCCAATCCTGTGCTCGATGTTGGGCTTATTATCCGTTATGCGCATCCAAATAAAATCGGCGAGCTCTTAACGAAAACAGTACATAATAGTATCCGAGAGGCGGTCAGCCGAGATTTAGCAACGCTTTTGGGAAGCCAGTCAAGTGCGCTCGAGCTTGTTAGTGATGAGGCCATTCAAAAAGAGCTCGTTTCGGGTTTTGAGGTTAAGCTACTTCCCATCTTTGATCGACTCGAAGAGCTGAGTGAGAATGTTCCGGACGTTACAACGATACGAGACCTCTTTCTTTGGGAACAAGATGTCATCACTTCCCGTAACGTTTTAACAGAACGAGGGCTTCTGCTCATCGATGCTCTTTTAAGGCTGCATGGAGTCGATGTTAAAGAGTTAAGTGACGAAGAATTGCCTAGGCCAGACGCAAAGCTTCAAGAAATTCTCGAAGCGTATCAGAGATTGGATGTTGCCTTCTCCTCGAAGTTTTCATTTGAGAAGGAGTCGGATATTCTTCTATTTATCATTCGGCAGTTGAGAGAAGATGTTCTTGACATCGATCCTCATACCCTCATCCAAGAAGACCTTAAAGTGCTCTTTGATGACATTCTCAAAGCTATTAATAAAGCTGAGAACCTTATCCGCCCTTCAGGATCTTAAGTGCATCTTTAGCTGTTGGTTCACCTGAGAGCAATTGCAGAATTGCTTTGTCTATTGGCGTTGGGTTCTTTTTCGCTTTGAGCGGTTTAAGGGCTGCATCAAATTCTATTTGATAGGCACTCTGAGCATTTTGAAGTGCTATTCCACCTTTTTCTGAGGCATTCTGAACTGCTACGCAAGTCTCTCTTGAAACAGGAGTTTTTTTATACACCATTTCGTAGAGGCTGATCCCAGCTGCCCATAGATCATGAGAGGGTTTAGCCTGTATTTGAGAGGCATTCCAGGCCGCAAGAATTTCAGGAGAGCAGTATTCACCAGTCCCAATAGGTCCGCAATTTACACCTTTTTTTTGCCACATCTCAAAATCAATCACCTTGATTTTGCCATTGTGAAGGAGAATATTATCGGGTTTAATATCGAGGTGGACGATTTTAGCATCATCATGAAGGGTGCTTAAACACTCCATAAGCTGGATCGCATATTTTTGGAGATCTTGCTCTGAGAGCCCTTTTTTGATTTTAGATGCCAGCGTTCCGCCTCTGTAAAATTCATAGAGAGCGATTTGATCGCCTTTACTTACGACTTTGGGAAGGCCTATGTATTCGCAATCAATTTTTTTGAGCTTTTCTTTCGCCGCAATTTCTTGTATCATGGACTGCTCAAAAAACTTCTCCTGTCCCTTTTTTTGAGCGGGGAACAAGGTAAATATCACCGGTTGCAGGTTCAATTGCCTCAAAAAATACTTTTGTTGCCCCTTCTCCGATTTGTTGTGAAGGATTCCAGACAAATTTGCGAACTTTGCCCGATTCTTTTACCAGCAGAGCATGTACATCTGACTTCTCGAGAAGAGGTTTTGATTGCGTGAGTGCATTAATTTTTCCCCAGACCTCTTGAGCTTTCTCTGTCGTAAATCCAAACTTATCTTTAATATTTTGTTCTTCGGCGGAAAGCTTATGGGTGCCAGGTATAGATGTAGGCTTAACTTTAATTGGTTTAGGTTTAGTCGGTACTTCAATTGGTTTCGGTTTTGTCGGTACTTCTTGAGTTGTATCTTTAGGTTTGTCCACTTGAGGAGGCTTTGGCTGCAATATGGTCTCAGCAGTATTTTGAATTTGGTTGGCAGTAGCTTTTGTATCTTGGTTACCAATATCTGTTGTGAAATTTCGAGGATTCGATCGATAAAAGTATTCAATCATGCAAAGGGCCACAACAGGCCCTGTAAATAAGAAGGGAATGCTTGTAATAATGCCGACAGCTACAGTAAGAAATTTCTCTCCGGCACTCAGACTTTTAAATTTAAATGTCGGGTTGAAGGTAGCGTCGTGGGGGTTGAGCGCTCCTGAGAAAAAATTCTTTACATCCATAGATAAACCATTCGTGTAGATGAACTGTAAAATCAAATTTTATTTAAGTAAATATAGGGCTGCTAAAAGATAAAATCAGCTGCGTGCTTTCGTGTGTCATGGCTGTCAAGAACATGGAAGCGCTTGATTTTTTGCAGTTCAAAAGCTCCTAAACTATTCAGTGGAATATAGAGAATCTGTTTGCCTTGACGGGCCGCCCGAGCTTTGAGCTGTTCCTTTGCGGGTTTGCCCGCTGCATAGACAACAATTGGTTTTGTGGCGTAATCGATGGCTGCTGCAAGAAGGACCTCCTCCTTGGTCGTAAATTCTTCATAATCAGGATCCCTCCAAACGTCGAAAAGGCGCCTTGGCGGCGATACGAGCAGAAATCCGCCATAGATCGCCCGTGCAATTCCAGGTCCTACGACATCTTTCAGCGGGTTCGTAGCATAAAAGGCCATATCCGATTCTTGCTCGTGCTCGCCAAGCCAGGACATTGTCCAAGGATATTGATTAGAGCTTCGCAATTCAGGTTCAAAGATAATGACGCAGGAGGCAGATTCCCCCTTTTTGCCTGTTGCTTTCTTGACATAGAGGGTTTTATCCAGCCAATGGCGAATCGTCTCTCGAATATCAATTCCCTCTTCTAAACTCGAGCTAAACGGGATGCTGGAGCAGGTTAAATCATGGGCGAGGATCACTCCGCGCCTTTTTAATCGATCTCCGATTCTCTCGACCACTCTGTCCTCAGGCGGAAAGGAGCAGATGCCTTGAGGATCCATTGGAAAGAATTTTTGTTTTGTTTGATCTTTTCGAAGCCGCTCTGTAGGACGCTCTTTCCCCGATGGGGTTTTAAGAATAAACTTGAAATGCGCTTCGCTTCCCCACAGTATTTTGGGATCGATAGACACTATTTCAAGGCTATCGATATTTTTTAGATGCGGGTAATTCGTTGCAAGCTTCCATACTTCATAAGCAAATCGATGGTCGACACAGCTTCTTGCAGCAATTAAAAGCTGGTAGAGGGAGGGAAGGAGTTTACCTGAGCGCAAAGCCATATTTCGAGCAAACTGGAGGCTCAAAATGATACGCAGAGGGGGGATCTTGACTCGAGCCTCCACTTCATAGATTTCTTTGGCAGCACGGAGCAGCTGTATATGAAGTGAGTTTCGATCAATATTTGGGCTGTTTCTTTCTAGCTCATAGGCATCTGTTATATAGCCAAAGGTGGCCATAATTTCTCGCGCACATTCTTCACTGTATGTTTTGACAGCGATTGATTCTATCTCTGCATGTTTATATTCAGGGAAGTTCGGAAGTGCGGTTCTTGAGGCCACATTTTGGGTATGCCTAAGGCCTGTAACAACTAAAATTCGTTCATACGAGTAGGAGAGGGCCTTCAACTCCTTTGCCATAAACGTCTCTCGCTTGATGTCGAGATCTGTTAAGGGAAGCTGTGGCACTTGAGCTTGAGTTACCGCTGCCCAATAGGTTTTTAAGCCAATTTTTGACATAGCATAGGTGTCTGGCAGAGGGTCGTAGAATTTTGGGTATTTTTCCACATCGAGGTCGATGAGATAGGCCGGAATGCTCTTTTCTTGAGCCTTCCGAACCGCTTCAAAGAAGGGATCGCACGGCTCGATATGGAGCGCAACCTCTTCCGACTTTCGTTTGATAACAACAAGGGATAGATCGGGGAGTCTTGCGACTGCATCTCCAATCTCTTTCGCCATTGTTTTGGGCAGTTCAACAGCGATGCAGTCGGGCTGAATTTCATCAAACGCCTTAATAAATTCCGTTGCCGACTCCAAGGAGTAGTGAACTCCCGGGAAAAAATAGAAGGGCGGTTTTGATAGAACTCGATCAGAGCGCATGCTCTAATGCCTCATCGCCGAGCGTCATCGAGATCGACTGCCTCAAGATCGGTTGGGGATCGCCTGTTTCTACTCTTTCGAGCCGTTTTGCGGCGTACCTGGCAATGTTGATCCCATCGCGAATCGTGTAGCGGCAGTCGGCAAGGTGTGCCTGCTGCAAGAAGGCAACCACATAGTCGATGATTGCATCTTCAACGAAGGGGAGTGTGGACTTCAAAATAGCTTTTTCCTCTTCAGCTTCTGGAAAATCGAGAAAGATTTGAGGCTGAAGGCGCGATTCGATGTACTCAGGTATTTCAAAGGTCGATGCATCTTCATTCGTTGTGACGCAGATGCGAAAATTGGGATGGGCTGCGATCTTGACCCCCGCCACAATAGACTCTATGTAGCGCCTCGTATCAAGGAGCGGTGCAAGCGATGCCCACGCTTTTTCTCCCATGCGGTTTCCCTCGTCGAGGATAGAGACTCCTCCCTCAATCATGGCTGTAACAAGAGATGAGGCAACGTAGCGAATTGCTCCGCCTTTATCAATTACAGGTGTAATCAGAAGGTCCTCAGGGCGTGTGTCCATGGTGCACTGGTAGATGAAGACGGGCTGGTTGAGTGATTTAGCTGCAGCATACGCAAGGGTTGTTTTACCAACGCCCGGCTTGCCTACAAGCCGTGGGTTTAAGGGCAGATCCAGCTTGTCAATTACGTCCCAGGCAGCAATAAGCTGATTGAAGACATCTTCAGAGCCGATCCAAGTAAGCGGAAGTTCATCAGGACAGGAGAGAAAGATCTCAATACCTTGTATAGTTATTGTTCTTTCTCGTTCCGAGTGTATTTTTGCCATAAAAAGAGAATTTTCTTTTCACTGTATCACTTTCTCTTTTTCTGAGGGACCTCTGCTGCTTTTTTGCTTCCATAGTTGAGCGCTGCTTGGGCGAGGTTCGAACGGGCATGAGGGAAAATTGCTTCAAGTTCTTGGATCAACCCCTCTGTTTTCTTTCGAACGGAGGTTTGGCCCACTGGGCATTTACAGGTGATGCGGGCAAAGCCAAAGTGTTTGGCAAAGGCAATAATTTGCGCCTCTTCTGCAAGTATAAGCGGTCGTATAATCGTAATGCCATAGTCATGCATATGCAGCTTGGGCAGCATGCCGGCAAACTCGCCCTTATGGAGAAGATTCATCATAAGCGTTTGAGCCGAGTCGTCTTGATGATGTCCAAACGCAATTGCTTGGCAGCCAGCCTCTTTTGCCGCAGCAAATAGAAGAGACCTGCGTTCCCTTGAACAGCTGTAGCATTCAAGCTCTTCAAGCGTTTTATTCGACTCTTTGACTATGAGCGGGATTTCAAGCGCTTCGCACACCGATTTTAATAATCCTCCGCCAACTCCCGCCCCGCAGGTAAATTCCCCAGAAACGTTGACAGCTACAAGCTCAAAGGGACGAACGCCGCGTCCCCGAATAGCGTTTAAAAGAAAGAGCAAGCTTAAGCTATCCTTTCCTCCAGAAAGAGCAACAGCCATCTTATCGACGCCCTCGACAAGCTCAAACTCATGTATCGCCTTTCGAACGCAGCTTTCCAGCTTTTTACCAATATATGGCCATGGCGGCCTCGCAAGAGGAAGTGTAAGCACTTTCTTTACCTTCGATTAAATTATAAATACTGTTATCTTAGACGAACAATTCAGGAAGTAGTATCTCATATGTCGAATATTCATAGAAATGATCCTTGCCCATGCGGATCTGGTAAAAAGTATAAAAAATGCTGCGGCAAAACGGAAGCTCAATTAGTACAAGAGCGCCATAAAGGACTCAAATCGCGCATCGTCTCTCAGCCCGCAGCCTCGCCCGTCCAGAACTTTGCCAAAAAAGTCTTCAAAGTGTTGAAGGATACAGCTCTTCCAGAAAACCTCTCTGAACACAGCTTTTCCAAAGGTCCCTTAGAAAAGAAAGAAGAGTCAAAAGAACCCACAAAAACACTTGAAGGCCTGATAGGACTCGAGGAATCAGATAAGAGTTGAGCGAAAAAGAGCGGTCTTGTTACTCTTCATCGCAGTTTTTGCTGACATAGCTCAATTGGTAGAGCACCCGACTTGTAATCGGACGGTTGTGGGTTCAATTCCTACTGTCAGCATCTTTCTTCCTCTCCTGGGGGTATCGCATAGCGGCAATTGCAAGGGACTGTAAATCCCTCGTCTCACGACTCCGTTGGTTCGAGTCCAACTGCCCCCATCATTCTTCTGGCCATCTTTTGATTAACTCGAGCTGCGGTCTACTACAATGTAGTACTGCAGCTCGAGTTAATCAAAATCTGCCTCAGAATAACGATGGGGGCGAGCCCCATTTATCTCTTGAGCTCTTTTTCATCATCACTCCTCTTAGCGTACTAAACGTACTGCGACTCGTCGCGATAATAAAAAATCATCTCAAGATCTAAATTGGGGAACTCCTCATCACTCTCTTACGACATCTTTTAGGTTGAATCAATTTTTCTAATTTCCACCTTGTTCGTAATTCATTCATCACGAATGTCATGATGTCATGACCCTCTCACAATTCAGAATATTTTTTAGATAAAATTTTAAATCAACGAAATCAAAAAGTCCCTTTTTGGCATCGAAATCAACAAGAATATCGATATCACTAGTCTTGCGAGCCTCGTTATGACCAGTACTTTCCAGTTTTTCACACTCTACAAATCCCAATCGTTTGTGTATACTTTAACATTTAACTGTGCCAAATTTGTGCCATGACCAGCTTTTTGCAGTCTGAAAACAGAAGAATTGGAAAATTTCGGGCATATGCGTACAAAAAAAGATAGACTAAAAAAATATCTTATAATCCTTATTGCCCTGATCACTTGCTCTTTTAAACCCAATTGGCGACCTACCTGCTCTAAAGAGGTGCGCGAAACAAACACGATACAAGCCGAACGACAAGTCAGGGCGGATTCACCTTGGCGAGGAGAGAAGCGAAGGAGTCCGTTTGTTGGAGCCAGCTGTTTAGAACGGAAAGGGCCCCAATCGGGTTTTAAAGAACAAAGCTGGCAACACGAAGTTCTTCTACAAGAGCCCAATATTCTTCTGCAGTTTTTTCCTGACCAGAATGCCTATCGTTTATTTCGCCAAATTCCATCTGATTTACTTGGACTCTCGTATGCAATCTATCCCATCTCCCATGGCTATGATACGGCTCGCTTCAATGACAATAAGCGCTTCAATATCTTCCCGTACGCAATCTTTGCACCAAGAACGGAACATGAGATCATCTATGTACTTTCAAAATTGAAAAAACATCACCTTCCATTTTCAATACGCTCTGGAGGCCATTGTTTCGAACCAGGCTCTCTCTCCTCTGGCTATGTGATCGACCTACGCAATTTTAATACGATACGCCCAGATGTACAGAAAAAGGAGGTCTATATTGGCGCTGGCTGTAAGTTGGGAAGTGTGATCACAGCTCTCGGAAAACGAAACTACGCTATCCCGACCGGCACCTGTCCCTCTGTAGGTATAACCGGTTTGGCATTAGGTGGGGGGTTAGGGCCGCTCAGTCGCCTCTTTGGACCCACATGTGACTCAATTAAGAGTATCACTCTTCTCACAGCAGAAGGAAAAATTATTGAAGTAACGAAAAAGCATCACAGCGACCTCTTTTGGGCGCTTCGTGGAGCTGGAAACGGCTCTTATGGCATTGTTCTCGGCTTCACTTTTAAAATGTATTACATACCTGCTGCTACCACGGTCACCTTAACTTGGAATTGGGATCCAGCAACAGTACAAGCTGTCTTTCAAGCCTGGCAAGCATGGGTGCAAACACTGAAACCTACTGTTACCACACAACTCAACTTAATCTATAACAATAAAACACTGTCGATTACAGTAGGCATCCTGAATGCTGGCAAAGGCTCATTTTCAGGGTGGCAAACCGCTTTTTCTTCACTACAGCCACAAGTACAAATCATACAAGGACCCTATCTCAAATCTGCAGCTCTATTTGCTGCTAACCCTCCCAACCCCTTTTACAAAGCAAAATCTGAATTTATATTTCAACCACTCTCACAAGAACCTATTCAATCAGCTATTTCTTTTTTAGAAGAGTTTGCATTGAACCAGGAGGATTATGTCGCTGTTTGCCAACTCTATGCAATGGGTGGTGCAATTCGAAAAGGAAACAATGCATTCTTTCCCAAAAAAGCCTTTGGTTGGTGGCACCAGACTGTTTTCTGGGATCGACAGTCCCAACAGGAACTTGCACTTGAAAAACTTCGTAAATTCAAACGCGAAATTGCCCCCTTCGTATCACCCTATTCTTATGTAAACTACGTCGATTACGACATCGGAAAAAAGTATTTACGCGTCTATTACGGAAATGAAGTCCATCGCCTGATTCGCATCAAAAGAAAATATGACCCTCATAACCTTTTTCACTGGAAACAGAGTATTCCGGTTCATTGCAAATAATTGTGGTGTTGGGTGTCGTGTCTGTTATTAGGACAGATAGCGACATGAAGCTTTCTCCATATTTTTTTCTTCCTCAATCCATGTTTACCAACGATTGATAAGAGATTGATTATACTTTGGCCAGTTGCGTTTGACGTGACTTCAGAGGGTTTGCTTGTTTTTTTTTTCGATTAAAAACTTACCCTCCGGTTTCTTCTTTGTCACTCAAAAAATACTTTAAGTTGATATTGTCTCTTCTCATAGCTACGCAGCTATTGAAGTACGCAACACAGCCGCCAAAAGCACGCAATCACATTATGTCTAGTAAAAAATTGGCAGTCGTCCGTTACATAATAGCTATTTCTGATGCGTTTTAGACCTCTCGGAGTATTGTTAAAATAAAAAATTTACTGTATTAAAAATAGAGGGAAAATTAACTGTCCGAGGGGCTATGTCAAAAACACTGTTTTACTTAAGAGTAACGCTTGCTGCTTGCTTTTTGTCTACACCCTTTATCGTAACAGATCCTCTATTAGGTACAACTAGAGTTGTAAATAGTACCTCAGATAATCCTGCCATGATTGGAACACTGCCTTTTTGGCTGCTAAACGCCGATAACGGCGATACGATTGACTGTAGTGAAATCGCAGGACAACAAATTACTTTAACCTCTTCACTTCCTGCGATTACGCAAAATTATACGATTAATGGCGCAGGAATTACCATCAACGGTGACAATAGTTATCAAGCCTTTCAGGTTGCGTCAGGAATCGTTACCATCAATAATATCAATGTACAAAATGCCATTTCTAAAGGGGGAAATGGGGGCAGCGGATATTCAGGTGGTGGCGGAGCTGCTGGAGGTGGAGGAGCTATGTACGTTCATGGAAGTGCATCAGTAACCTTAACGGCTTCGAGTCTTATCAATAATACCGCTCGAGGCGGGGATGGTGGTTCAGCAAGTAATATTGGAAATGCTGGCGCCGGCGGCGGAGGGGGATTTGGGGGTGGAAATGGAGGAGATTGTTTGACTGATGTGTCAACAGGTGGAGGAGGCGGGGGTCATAGCAATGGAGGAGATGGTGGATCAAGCTCTTCTGTAAATGGCAGCAACGGTGTTTATTTTGGCGGGGCTGGTGGCGGGGCTGGTATTAATTCAGTGGTGCCCGGTGGCGCTGGTGGAAATGCTGGCCCAACTGGCGCTTTTGCCGGAGGAGCCGAGTTCAGTGGTAATGGCGGAGGAGGCGCAGGAAATAGTCAAGATGGTTTTTCAGCCACAGGAACGGGGTCAAGTGGAATACCTGGGAACGGAGGTAATGGTATTGGAGCCGATTTATTATTTGGAGCAGGGGGAGGAGGCGGAGGTGCCTCGGAGACTGGGTTTCCAGGAGGAGCGGGTGTAGGAGCTGCTGGAGGCGGCGGTGGCTCTAATTATTCAGGAGGAGCCGGAGGAATACTAGGAGGTGGCGGCGGAGGTGGCCTTGGGGCTCCCGGAGGAGCCGGAGGATTTGGTGCAGGAGGCGGCGGTGCAGCAACTGGGGGTGCAGGTGGCGCCAGCTTCGGCGCTGGAGGAGGCAATGGGGCTTCAGACCCTAGTGGTAATGGAGCAGGTGGCGGCGGCTCTGGACTTGGAGGGGCGATATTCATTCAAAAAGGTGGTCATCTATCTATTGTTGATGCCCTGCAAATTTCTGGTAATACTGCTATTGCTGGAGATGGGGGTTCTTCCACCTCAACGGATATTAATTACGTTGCACCGGGCAATGGAGCTGCTATGGGTTATGACATTTTCCTACGCCAAGGAGGCTCTCTTATTTGCAATGTACGTAATACGTTAACAATTTTGAGCCCGATTGAGGGAGATAGCTTAACGACCCCTCTGGACAATTCAGGTTTCTTGATCAAAAAGGGAACTGGAATTTTAGAACTCAACGGGACAAATACCTATGTTGGCCAGACTACAATCAAGCGGGGTACTTTAAAACTCAATGGGTCGATACGCAATGATTTGCTCATCGATCCCAATGGTCAGCTATCCGGTAACGCCACAGTGGGAGGTACTATCTATAACAACGGGACCATATCGCCCGGTAATTCGATCGGCACGGTTTTCGCAACAAATCTCAGTTTATCGTCCTCAAGTATCTGTAAGATAGAAATTGAGCCAACAAAATCAGACCTGATTTATCTATCTGGCACGGCCAATCTAGCGGGAAAAGTGAAGATCATCCAAGATCCAGGCCGCTACAATACACAAGGACAATACATTATTTTGACCGCTGCAGGCGGTCTATCTGGTTCCATTGACTCTTTGGAGATTCAGGGATTGCCAGGCTTCCAATTCTCTTTAAGACAAGATAACTTTAATCTTTTTCTCATGTATGAGCGCTTGCTGCCACCTTCACATGTACGAGGAAAGCGAGTCCATGAAAGAGATTTTGTGAATATTCTCGAATGGGATCAACCGAAGAAAGGCGCTTCTCCCATTAGTTACAAAGTGTATCGCCATGATCTTAAGACACTGGTTGGGGTTGTGCCTGCAAATGGTAAATTGAAATTTAGAGATCATGCACGTTCGAAAAAGAGTGTCACATATTACATAGTGAGCATCGGTCTGGAAAACAGCGAGTCGGCTCCAGCTTCAATTACAATTGACCATCGATAAAAGAATTTGCACTGCAGGTTTCTGATACGTTTAGCTGCCCTTCCAAAAAAATACCTGAGTTCTATGTTCGTAAGGAAAATTTGCATTTGCACCGGGATATTGATAGAGAATACCTGGAGAGATGAAACCTTGATTGGTAAAGAAACTAAGCGAAGGATTGTTTTTAACTGGATAAACAAAGACATCACTTATAAGCCCGTGAGGTTTTAATGTTTTACCAATCTGAATGAGACGTGATCCTATCCCCATTCTTGAGTATCCTGGTTTAACTGCAATTTGTTCGATATAACCTACAGCAGGATCAGACAGCCAATCATGAACATTCGATAGATTACATGTTGTTTCAAATCGTCCTGTAGAGATGTCTTGATACAATTCCTCAAATTCTGTGGCTACTGTGAGAATGATATAACCAAGCAGTGTTTGATCCTGATAAATACAAATAATCTGACCTTCTTTTTTTTCGAGGAGGGAAGCCACGTACTCTGGAGTCATGGGAACTAATAGAAATCCAGTTTGTATAAATGATTCAGGGATTTGTGAAGGACAAACAATGAGAGATTTTTGAAGAGATAGTAGATCAAAAATAATTTTGTCGTTGGATGAATTATTTTTATCAACAACTAAAACAGTCGGGGAAAAATCTTGAGTTGCTTGGTTAGCTGATGCAGTCGTTAGATAAAATAATGAAATTAAAAGTAAGAAGTATCTGTTCATCTTTTGAAAGCCTTAGTAGGTGAAAGAAAATTGTAGTTCAATGAAGAAAATTTATTCCAATCAAAAGTACTGAATTCGTCCAACTGCCCCCATTAACACTACTTAGCGTCATAAACAATCAATTTCAGGAAACGTAAAAAGCTTGATTTCCCAATACGGCAAGGGATTTCTGCCCAATTCTTGACTAGACAATAACTATAAGGTTCTTTGAAAATCCTAGTGCATTTTGTGTTGTTGAATGGTGAAAAGGCTGTATATCCTATGTCGATTAAACATGTTTTAAAGTTTGTTTTCTTAAGTGTGTCCGTATTGAATTGGTCGTTATTTGCCGGATCGCAACCCACAAATAGCATTCGTGCCGCGATCGATATTGGGTCGGGAGGGCCGAAGTTGCGAGTTGCTGAGGTCAATCTGGTGACCAATAAAATTGAGAAAATCATCCACATCAAGAAATACTTCGTTCCATTTGTAGCAAGCCTATCGCAAAGTGAAAGCAATGCCTTCTCCCCTGAAATTATGGAGCAGGGACTTGCAGCTTTTCAAGATGCGGTTGCTGTGGCCAAATCATTTGGAAGCTGCGGAATAGTGGCCATTGCCACTTCCTCATTTCGCGCTGCAAGTAATGGAGAGCAGTTTGCTGACAGTCTTCAAAAGGCCACTGGCGTTAATGTTCACATCGTGGATCAACAGTTAGAAGGGGAGTTGGCCTTCCAAGCAGCCCGTGCGCAGATAGAAATTGATCCTGAGAATTTAGTTATCTGGGATATCGGCAGCAGTATGCAATTTGTGGGTCTAGCTGAGGATGGATCTACAACTGTTGATGGCAGCAATGTAGGCTCTTGGTTCTTTATGAACCATATCATAGAAGATATTCAAGGCCGTCCAAGTAATGCGTTTCGAAGTCCTAATCCGCTTTCTGTCTATGATATCGATCAGGCTGAATACTCTGCAAAGGTACTTGCTACATGTGTGAATCAGCTGTTCAAAGATAAAATCGCCAAGCCTTCGACAGAGGTTATAGGAGTGGGAAGTGTCTTTGGGAATGGGATTGCAGAGCTGTTGACTCATAAAAATCCATTCACCCGTGATGAACTTGCCAAAATTGTCGAGGCCTTAGCTGGAAAGACGGATGATGATTTGGGCGGTGGTGACTACGCATGTGTTGAGGCATCCAATGCTATTCTAGCTCTTGGCTTTATGCAAACACTGAATATTCAACAAATGCGCATCGTCGATGTCAACAATGCAGACGGTGCTTTAGTCTATGAGTCTTTTTGGCAGTAAAATGGCTTAATAAATTAATTCAATACGGACACACTTAAGAAAACAAACTTTAAAACATGTTTTATCGGAAGAAAGCCATACTTAGAATTTCAGCAACGATTCTGCTTTTTACATTGTTTTGGCGAGCTGGTTTACTGACGCTGCAGGAGGGGAATAGAACTCTTATGACTGAAAAAAAACTTGTTGTTATTACAGGAGTGACTAGGGGTATCGGGTTGGCGCTTGTTGAAGAATTCACCCGCTGCGGGTGGAGGGTAGCAGGCTGTGGACGGTCGGTTAAGACTGTGCAAGAGCTGCAAAATAAATATGGGTCTGAGCATCTGTTTTCTGTAGTTGATATCAAAGACGATGCATCTGTTGCCAAGTGGGCTAAAGAAGTCGCCTCAAAAATGGGAACTCCTTCCATTCTGATTAACAATGCCGCATTAATTAATCATCCAAAAGTGCTTTGGGAAATCCCCTCAGCTGAATTTGCTGATATCATGGATACCAATGTATTGGGCACGGTTAATACGCTGCGCCACTTTCTTCCGTTGATGTTACAAAAAAGGCAAGGGGTAATCGTCAATATTTCTTCCGGATGGGGAGTGAATGGGAAAATAACGTTTTCACCTGATTGCGAAGGGTGGGGAAGTTTTTCACCTTACTGCGCGTCGAAATTTGCTATCGAAGGGCTCACGAAATCTTTATCGCAAGAGCTGCCTCAAGGATTAATTGCTGTCACTCTAGCTCCTGGGACGAGTAATACCGACATGCTTTACAAAGCACTTCCGGAAGAGGCTGGCCAATATCCTACAGCCGAGGAGCGCGCGAAAATTATCGTTCCTTATATATTGAATATTAAGCCCTGTGATTCTGGGAAACATCACTCATTAGAAAGAGAATGATGAGGCCTTAATCTCGCTACCCACCTTTAAATGCTTTAATCTTCATGCTATAACCATCTGATTCAATAACTAAAATGCAGCCATTTGTGATCTTAAATCTATAATTGTGATCAAAGATATTATATTGTTCGGCATTTGCCATCAAAAACAAACTCCACAGGGCGTTGCCATGAGTTGTAATAACGATATTTTTTCCAAGTTTCTGCTTCGCAAACTCGAAAATCACTGAAGACATCCTGTCATAGGTTTCTTGATAGTTTTCCATGCTTGGATGTTCTCGATACGCGAGTCTTTCTGCTAATGTGGAAATTCTGGCAACTGCTATGGCTTCCATTTCTTCGTATGGATCATAATTTTCGTCAGGGCCGCCTTCAAAAATACCATAATATCTTTCCATCAAACGATCATCAAAAACAACTGTGGGTGCAACTTCGAAGGATTTGATAATCTCGGCAGCTGTCTGACGAGTGCGTATCATAGGCGAGCTGATCAAAAAATCTATTTGATCGATTTTTCGTGCAATAGCTTTTCCTGCAGCCAATGCGTCCATTCTTCCCTTTTCAGTTAAGGGCAAATTTAATGTCCTTCCATCGATAAGCCTCTTTGCATTGCCTTCATTTTCTCCATGCCTGACAAGAAAAAACCTGGCAACACTGTTATTGGGCGTTGCTTCATAGTCATCTAGTGAAGGATAGAGATTTTGAAATTTCTCTCTGGATGAAATTTCGGTCAGGGGCTCCTGATAGCAAATGAGCGATGCATTTATAAGAAGAGATAACACTAAAATGAATTTCGTTAGATTCTTCATGATACTCCTTATTTGGCATTCTTCTGTTTGGAAGGATTGAATTCTTTAGTTCATTAATATTTAGAATAAATATTCTCATTAAATTTATTCTATATGTAGGTTTAATGGCAAAAAACTTTTACTTTTGCGAGAAGTGTATCGAGGGGGGATAACTTTTTCCAATCAAAAGCTCTGAATTCGTCTCCTACTGCCTCAAGTGTTTTAGTCACGAAATTGATTCAGTTGTGTGTTCATGCTTAACCTGTTGTGGAGCACCGAAAATCATTTGTTTGTTTCAAGTCGACAACAATACTACAAATTGAGCATTTTTCGAACGGATGGGGGTTCGGAATTATGCAATTTTTATTTTTACGATGTATTGCCTTGGTACTGCTTACCAGGCTTGTATTTCAACCATTGGTTTCTATCGAGCCTTTCGCAACACACAGGACACCGGTTTCTGCATCTTTTGCCCCAGGAGAAAAGCGTTCCATCTCCATACGTCCCTCTATCAAAAACCCCAGCTGCTTGAGTTTGTCCAGAGACTCTGTACATCAGAACGATTTGAATCCTAAATGTTTTCTTACGTCTATTTTTGATTTTTTCAAACCGAAAGCGTATGTGCGCGTTGGGCAATCTCTGTGCACGGATGAAGAAGCGTTTGTTAATGAGCGTCTGACATATGCCAATACAGCTCTTAGCTCGCTTCTAGGTATGCAGATTCCGCTTGCCCAAACACCACGTATTGCAATCTGCGGAAGTGGGGGCGGTTTTCGTTCGATGATTTCGTTGCTTGGCGCGCTCACAGCCTTTGATACAATTGGTTTAACCGACACATTCCTCTATAGCGCCGGTGTTTCAGGATCAACCTGGAGCCTTGGCGCCTGGTACATGTATGGGCCGAAACCAAGTGATGCAGTTGCAGCAGTTCGTAATCAGGCAACTTATCAGCTATGGGATGGCTTTGATCCTGCACCAGTCATTGATCGATCTCTTGAAGGGCTTATCTACCAACAAAAAATCGGCGTTGTAGGAATGTACGGAGCGCTTCTTGGTAATCGACTCTTTAATCAATTTCCGAATAGATATTCGGTTGTGTTGTCCGATTTTGCTTCCAAAATTTCCGAGGGCCTCATGCCAATGCCCATTTTTACGGCGGTTATTCCTCCTGATCCCTCAACAACTTTGCCCTACCTGTGGTGCGAGATGACACCCTTTGAAGTTGGTATTATCGAAGATTCAGCATTTATTCCCACCACAGCATTTGGTCGTCAATTTGCAAGCGGTGTGTCGCAAAATAAAGCCACTGAATATTCTTTCGATTATGGCTTGGGAATCTGCGGGTCGGCGTTTGCCGCCCCTCTCACTGAAGTTCTACAGAACCTGATCAGTGTTGTTCCTCAAGAGGTCTACCAAGTTATAGATGATATTGTTATTCAAACAAACAGTGGCAATACATTGCTCTGTCCGGCACAAATCAACAATTTTACCTATCAACTAAGCAATGCGACATATGCTTCACAACAAATGCTCAACTGGGTTGATGCTGGTTTTGATATCAATCTTCCCATTCCCGCCGTCTTGCGTCCCGGCCGGCTGGTCGATGTAGTCATAATTGTTGATGCTTCCGGCGATACCCTTAATGCCCCTGAGCTCTCGCGTTCACAACAGTACGCTTTGCAACACGGCATCAAGTTTCCGCCCATTGACTATTCCAATATCACCAATAACCTGATCTCTGTTTTTCAAGATCCGAATGATATGACCGTGCCGATCGTTGTCTACATACCTGTAATAAAAAATCCAAGTTACTCAGATACATTTGATCCAATTGTGTGTACACAAACTGCTTTTTGCGAAACAGAAAATTTTCAATACACCAATGCACAGTTTGATGAATTGTTTGGTCTGACCAACTTTACGGTCAATCAAGAAGCAGGCACCATCCTTCAAGCACTGAAAGATGCCGTCCTACGCAAATAAGTTATGCGAATTGATGCAATAAAAAATGTCTTATACGATGAATTCATGGTTGTTCAAAAGATTTGTCTTTCTCTTATTTGCATTTCAATGTCTTCGTGCCACACCTCTTGTAGAACAATTCAAACGGGCAGGGTATGTAGAAATTTGCGAAGAGACGCATGGACCGACACAGTTCGATTCGCTCTATGCATGTTTCGATGAGCTCATCGAATTTCTTCAATCAAACCCAGTTTGGGCACAAAAACTATACATTGCAAAAGAGCGTTTTATTCGCTCAAAAGATAGAAAGTACTACTCCACAGATGTTTTTGGGTTCTACGACGAGTCAGAAAGAGTAGAAAGAGGCCAGATTTCCTTCTATTATTCAACCCATTTCCATGAATTTATTTGCTCTCACTACCCTGAATTCAGTCAAGTCCCAGAATTAATTAGTTTTTTTGAAGCTTGCCTCGGGATCCAAAAAACGTATGGGAATCTATTTAACACGGCTGCAGCTGAGTTACGCTTAGAATCGATTTTCTCGCCGATTGATGGCCACCCTCCTATACTTGTAAAAGTAATCAAATACTACCCCTCGTACATTGCCACAACGCCTCACTATGACGGCACTGCGTTTTCTCTTTTTCTCGATAGCACGGACAACCAATTGCTTCTTCTTTCTCCTTATAAATCTTCATTCACAGTTGATGATTTTTATTCTCCTCCAAGAGAGTTTACTCGAGAGCACGATCAAAGCTCTGTCCTACTTATTCCTGGCGCACATCTAACAGAATTTTCTATCTACCCAACGCCTCATATTGTCCTGCAAAGTGGCAAAATTCGATACGCAACAATAGCATTTGCCATGAGACCAAACTACACTCCCCAAAAAATCAAACTCACTCCTCTGCCGAGCTTTAAACGTTGAATAATTTTTTCACGAAAGCTACGATGTAAGAAATTATTTTAAGTTTTCATATGTTCAAATATTTTATTATTTTTCTCTTCACTTCACATTCCCTGTTCGCCCTAACAACTCTCACAGTAACAGTAAGCTCAGATGATAATCCTGGCGGTATTGGGGACAGTGGCGATCTGAGATATTGCTTGAATGCAATGAATACTAGTTTAAACGCAACATCCGATGATTATGCGATTGTCTTTGCCTTTCCAATGACTATTCAACTCAATGGAATTCTGCCGATTATTAACAATTCCTCGAATCCTGTGAATATCACAATTGGAAACCCAGGCTCTATTCCTACAGTCACAATTGACGGTAACAGTGGTACGTACAGCGGATTTTTTATTCCAATGGGGAATGTGACGATCCAAAACATAATCTTTCAAAACATGACTGCTAAAGGCGGCAATGGAGGAGATGGAATTTCGGGCGGAGGCGGCGGCATGGGAGCCGGAGGCGCCATTTACGTCCCTCATTCCTTTTTAAATGGTTCGAATCCTTCAATCACCTTGCTAAATGTATCAATCAATAACTGTTCTGCTGTTGGTGGAAATGGAGGAAGTTATTTAGGACCCTCGTCTACAGGCAATGAGGGTGGCGGCGGTGGCGGTGGATTTAGCAGTAATGGAGGTTCTATTACAACTACCGGAAGCACCGGAGGTGGGGGTGGTGGAGGTTTTGGTGGAAATGGCGGAGATGTCACCCTTTCGAAAGACGATCTACTCGGTGGTGGTGGAGGCGGAGGAGGAGGACTGGGATCCGGTGCCACCATAGGCATACTCACGAATCTGGGAAATGGTGGTTCGGATCAGGATGTTGGCCAGGATGGAGATGGTTATGGTCTCACGATTACTGCTGGTTCTGGAGGAGGGGGTAATAGTGGTGGAAGCGATGCAGGAGGCGGCGGTGGCGGTAGCGCTGCTCTTCCTGGCGGAGGCGGTGGAGGAAGCTCTGGGCATAATGGAATACAACCTCAAGGCGCTCTAGCACCTGGAGGTGGCAATCTGCCTTCCGGGGGTAATGGAGGAGATGGCGGTGGAGGCGGTGGCGGCGGAGTCGTCACAACGTCATCTACAAATGGAGTTGACGGACAAGCAGGAAGTGGCGGCTACTTCGGTGGTGGAGGTGGTGGAGCTGGCACCGGCGCTTATGATACCGCTTATAGAGTACAAGGTGGATTTGGAGGGCTTGGCGGTGGAGGCGGTGGCGGTGGAGTCAATCAATCCGGTTTGACGCCTGGAGGAGGGGGTAATACTCTTGGCGGAGGCGGAGGTGGGGGTGGCGGACCCTCTAATGGCTCTACTGCCGGCGGTGGATTAGATTTTGGAAGTCTCGGTGGTGGCTCTGGAGGAGATGGCGCTAATACATACGGATCAGGCTTTGGAGGCGGCGGCGGAGGCGGAGGGAGCGGTCTCGGAGGCGCTATCTTCGTGGATATTGATTTGAATTTCACTATTCAAGCGCTTCCTGGGGTTCCAACCATGTTCAATACATCAAACAATACAACTCAAGCAGGAACTCATGGCACGGGCGGCTCTGGTGGAGGTTCAGATGGCGTCGATGGATCAGCTTTAGGAAATAGTATTTTTCTGCGCACAGGTTCTGCTCTTACATTTATGGCACAGGGTGCTGGTGATCTTTTGACACTTGGCGATCAAGTGGCGTTTACTGATGATACCAGTTTCGGCGAGGGTGGAACAAATGTCTATGTCAGTGGAAATGGAACTGTGATTTACAACGGAACAACCGATTATCCAGGGACCATCACGATCAATAATGCGAATTTCAAAGTGAATGGACAGATCGATACAGCCTCAATCCTTGTTTGTAGGAACCTTGGCTTTAGCTCACAAAGAGGCATGCTTAGCGGGAGTGGGACCTTGACTGGAGATGTCTTTGTTAATTCGGGAACGATCTCTCCAGATACTGCAAGCACGCTCACCCTGGGCAGTTTGACCCTAAATTCAGCAGACTTAAGTACAAACACCTTGGGAAGTCTTGTACATATCGATATCGATTCCAGCAGTATATCTTCTGTCGCTGCTGTTACTGGACCTGCATCGTTAGCCGGGACCTTGGAGATCGACTTAAGTCCAAACGCTCAGCATGGAACGTACACAATCCTCACTTCGTCTTCCATTACAGGCACCTTTGATTCCGTAACATTTACTGGACCAACTCCCAATTATTTGCTCTCTTATGTACCGCTCGGAAATCCTATGTATGTGCAATTTGAGTTTTTAGGCTACCCGCCAAGCAGTGTGGAACCACCATCAAAGTTTCGAGGAAAGCAAAAGAAAAATAAACATGAACGATATAACAAACTGAAATGGACACCAAGTCCAGAGCCCGACATCATCGGTTATTTTATTTATCGCAATGATAAGCAACTCGCAATGCTCAATCGCTCCATATCTGCCTATAAAGATCCTAATAGAAAGAAGAGAGCTTCTTACATCTATGGCATAACAGCAATTAGCTCAGCAGGCAAAGAAAGCGCACAGGTCAATTTCATCATCGCACCTAAAGGAAAGTAAGGGAGAAAACTATAATGCTTTCGCTTAAGACCGACTTCACCTTAAATATACGTTCAAGTTATCAATCAACTATGGCCATTTGGGTGAGGAATAGTATGTACAGATTAATTCAGACGATTTGGTTTTTAGGCATGATATGCGTATTGCTTCCAGCGTGCGTATTGTTTCCAACATGTACGTATGCTCATGATAAAAATACCGTCATTGCAACAATGAATGTAGGAATAACACCAGATGGCCTTGCAATTACTCCAGACAATCATTATGCCTATGTTGTAAACAATAATAATTATGGCATTGCTGGGCAAGATTCAGTAACTGTATTAAATCTCAAAAATAACACGGTCAAAACGACCATTTTTGATAGCAGTTTTAATGAACCATTCAGAGTAGCCATCACTCCTGATGGCAAAAAAGCGTATATAGCTAATAGCAATGGCACAACACTCTCTATTATCGACACAAAACTTAATAAGGTTATCGGCGTTATTAGTGGCTTTGACGGTCCATCAGGTATAGTTATAACTCCTAATGGCAAATTTGCATATGTGAATAACTATGGAGGCTCTGAAGGTGTTGGGAGCGGTAATGGAAACACCGTCAGTGTTGTAAATTTACAAACTCAAAATATAATCGGGACAATTGTAGTGGGGCAAGCGCCTGCTGCATTAGCAATGTCGCAGGATGGCAAATTTGTATATTCCATTAATTATGTTGATGGCAACCCAGGCACTGGTACCATGAGCATCATTAAAACAAAAACGAATACCGTTGTCGATACGGTCTATGGATTTTTCGGACCATTTGGCGTTGTAGTAACACCCAACGGTAAATACGCATATGTAACGAATTTTGGCAGCAATAATTTTGCGCCATTTGGCACCACAGTATACGTTGTTCAATTGCATCATGATCCTAAAATAATTAAGTCCATTGATCTTGGAATTCAACCATCCGGCATCGCATGTACACCAAACGGGCGTTTTGTGTACGTGACAAATTATAATACACTCTATGCAGGTGCAAGTTTTACGAATCTAACAGCGGGGCGGGGAACAGTGAATATTATCGATACTCGTACCCATCAAGTAATCCCTCCTACAATTGCTGTGGGACAGTCACCTAATTTTATTACCATTTCACCCAATGGCAAATTTGCATATGTAACCAACTTCATATCAAACACAGTTGATGTTATTCAGCTTACGGATTAAAAAATTGATTGAGCTTGCCGAGTTCTATTCGACAAGCTCTAAACGACTCTATACTGATATTGTCCTAATATATGTCAGAAGGCATTGTAGAGGTGCCGTGCAAAGCCTTAAATGTTAAAAGATGCCGTAAGAGATAAATGGGGGCAGCCCCCATTTATAGACGAATCCAACTAATCACGTGACAATTTTCGTTTAAAGAAAATTGCATCCAGAGCTAGTTTCCCAGGGCCTACAATCATCAAGAAAATCATGGCAAAGAATAGTGTATAGTCGTCGCGGGCTTCATGAACAACTGCCCAAAAACCAATTTGAGGAGGAACAGGAGGAAGGGGAAGGGGAGATGTGCCTAAAAACATGGTGATTTTAGTCGTAAGGAACGCCACGACCATTTCTCCTGCGAACAAGAGAGCAAAAAGATTGTTAAATAGGCCAAGCAACAAACAGATACCACCAACAATTTCTAGCATCCCAATGGAATAGGCTGTTAGTTCTGGTAGAGGGAAACCGAGCAACGTAAACCGCATAACACCCATGCTAGGAAATATAAATTTTAAAATTCCCTCTCCTAAAAATGTCAGGCCAGCAAAAAGACGAATTAATGCGATCGACGAATATCCTTCGGTATAAGGATTGAAAAGCCAGTGAAAAAATTTTGACATACCCTTAATCTCCAATTTTTATATTTTAGTAAGTTTAAAATATATTTTTGATTGATCAGATGAGACAATCATATTGAACTTTTCTCCGTAAAACGGATTAAAGCCAATTTTAGTGGACGCAACAACAATGCACTCGGTAATCATCGAATTAACGATGCTGTCTAGTTCTAAATTGATTAACGTGGTGGGCGTGAACCAAGATATGATAAGCCCATTGTCAATGGATAAATAGTTTGAGATGTCTGTAATTATGTTAACTGAATTTTGCATACATAGAAACGAAGCGGAGCATGTTCCCACTACTTGATTCTGTACGTTGTAGACCGGTGCTCTTCCTGCTAAATAAGTAGATGATATTGTTGAACTGTCAATTGAAACGTTAGACGTTGGTATTTGAATAAAGCTGTTTATGAAATCTGCAGTGTTTAAATAATAGGTCAGCTTTTTGTGTTTGTGGAATGTTTTCTTCTTCGACTTATCAACTAAATTGGTTGCTCTATTTTCACCTACTTTAATGCTCGTATTTAGGTTGCCAACCGATTGAGGACAATTGTGGCTATATATACATGAGGGTGCCCATATGAGCAAAAACAGAAAAAAAACAGTTCGATATGCATTTTGTAAATTTAACACAACTCTCTCCTTAAATTTTGCAATGGGCTCTTTGCTCTTTGTCTCATATTCTGAAATTCAAAAGCTTAAATGACCCATAACTAAATTTTTCATTCAGTGTCAATATCTTTATTGAAAAATGAGGGGAGAACTAAAATCCCAAATTAAAATTTTGAAACCCACTTTAACATATTTTCAGGTACACTTTTGACATGCTTGAAAAACAAAAAACCATTTCAAATCAACGAATTATTAATTGCCTCATCACCGATTATGGCATTGAGGTGACGACGCTTACATTCCTGCCTTTAGGAGCAGATTTAAATGTGTCCTTATATAAGGCACAAGCTGTTGACAGGTCATGTTATTTTGTAAAAGTAAAACATGGCCACCATCATGATATCAGTGTTGCTATCGCGAAACTGTTACACGAAGCTGGAATCCAACAAATTATACCGCCAATTAAAACAACTCATGGTCAACCAATTCACTATATCGACGATTGTACTCTCATCGTATACCCATTTATCGACGGACAGAATGGTTTTAGCAGCAATCTAACGGATGATCAGTGGGTTATTCTAGGCAAGGCTCTAAGGCAGATTCACGAAATTGAAGTACCGTCATCAATTCAAAACCAGGTTCGACGGGAAACATATTCACCTCAATGGCGAGAGATAGTGAAGCAGCTGTTTACCCATATCGAAGTTAAGTTGATTGATGATGAGATAGCTATGAAGCTCATACGATTTATGAAGGAAAATACCAAAGCAATTTTCAGGCTCGTCGATCGTGCTCACGAGCTTGGTCAAAAAATTAAAAGTCAGCCGACTAAATTCGTGCTATGCCATTCCGACATTCACGGAGGCAATGTATTGATCCATGGCAATAATCTTATTTACATAGTCGATTGGGATGATCCTATTATGGCTCCCAAAGAGCGCGACTTAATGTTTATTGGCGGCGGGGTTGCAAATGTTTGGAATAAACCGCGCGAAGAAGAATTTTTCTATAAGGGCTATGGAGCAACTGAAGTTAATGTAGCCATGCGCGCTTATTATCGGCATGAACGAATCGTTGAAGATATTGCAGTCTATGGTCAGGAGTTGCTTTTGACGGCATCGGGAGGTGCAAATCGGCAAGAGATGTTTAACCATTTTGTAGCCATGTTTGAACCACAGGGCGTTGTCGATATAGCATTCAAAACTGATATAAACTTGGAAATTTAGAGACAGCTAGGCAGATTTTTTAATCAATCCCGCCTATGAATAGGCGGGATATCAGGTTTATCAAACTAAAAGACTAGTGAGCTTGAAGTTCTGCTGGAGATAAACAGGGCTTGGGAATATTTGAAAGGCCTTTGCTTTTCTTACCCTTTAAGACATGTTTCAGAATTTCGCTACTTCGATATCCGATCATCATTGCTGATGCTGTCGTGTTGATATCGGGAATTACCGGACAGATGGAGTTGTCCGTCACATAGACGTTCTTTGTGCCGTAAACACGTGTGTTGCCATCTACCACACCTCCCGCTTTCAGAGGCGCCATTTTACAATGCGATACAAAGTGGTGAATATCGAGATTAAGATTGGAGTTATTTTTTATGTACGACACAACAGCTGCGTCGCTATAACCAAAAAGGGAAACTGCGTTAATCGGGTCTGTCAGAATGGGCTTATAGTAGAGCGATAGCGGGTTGATGAGGGCTAGTTGCGCTAGTATATCTTTTATATAGATCTGGATGGCATTCTTCATATTCTGCAGGTCTATATCATTCTTGTAAAAACCGTCGTCCGCTGCGGCTATCTGAAATGGGTTGTCACTTTGGATATCGACACTACCCTCACTCACTGGATTCAAAAGCACAAATCCCATGACTAGAAGGGGAAATGGTGTCCCGACGCCAGCTGGTACGAATTCAAACAAAATCTGTAGCATTCTTGGGTCGCTGGCAGCACCGCCTACTACTGGCAAGTAGATATTATGGATAGTAAATGCATATGGCGCTCCAGGTGGAAGACCATTATCTGCGGGATCTGCTAGCATCGTAATGAACAGGGTCGGATGATTTTGGAGATGTTTTCCTACGTTCTTATTGATGAACACGGGCTTGATCCCTGCATTCTTTAGCGTATGCTCAGGACCTATGCCGGAAAGTTGCAGCAACTTGCTACTATTAATGCCGCCTGCCAATACAACAGCTTTCCGAGCTCTTGCCTCAAGGAGTTTACCATCCTTCATATATTGTACTTTTTCGGCACGCCCATGTTTATCAAATACTATTTTTGTAGCTACCGAATCGAAAAGCACACGAAGTTTGTGTCCGTTCACTCCATAACCCTCTGGGGTCATAACCTTGTCATTTAAAAATGCTGTCGCACTGCTTACTCGTTTTGTGCCTGTAGGATCGATGAACCACTGGGCACGAAGGTCTATGCAATTTTCAACGCTTGGATCATCGTAGTCCACAACCAATGGAATTCCGGGAAGCGCTGCCTGCGTTGCTGGCAGTAGTACGTTCAAAGTCAACTCCGACACAGAGGGCGTCTGTAGGACATTGACAGGACCGTTAGTCCCTCGTGCGCCTGGTGTGATTGTCAATCCTTGGTAGTTCTCAAGAGCCGTGAAGGTATTTAGAATGTTGTCCAAACTCCAATTGTCGCTGCCCGAAATTCCTTCCCAACGAGAGTACACGGCATTCGAACCACGGCCATAGTATAAGCCGTTAATCGCTGAGCCTCCGCCCAATATCATTCCTGTTGTCCAGTCACTTACTCGTCCATTGAGCCCTGGCATGGGCTTAGTTTGCTTCCATCCTGGCCAAAAATACTTTTGCGGTGCTGTTGCAGGCAATAAGAATGCAGGAAGACCCACTTGCTGAATTGCTGGATCACTTGTTAGATTTGCGCCGCCCTCAATTCCTAAAACTGAAAAGAGACCATTCTCCGAGAGCTTGTTCATCACTATGCAGCCGGCAGCTCCACCACCTACTACTATGACATCGGCCTCTAGGCTCTTTTCGATGAGCGGCTTGCTATCCTCTTGGAGATAGTGCTGATATGGATTGCTTAAAGAGCTTTGATTGCCAAGTAGGCCTACTGTAGCAGTTAGAAAAACGAAGGTACTTAATTTGATTTTCATAGTTGGTTCCATTTGCATCACTGTCAAAAATAAAAAATTTTTTGTCAATGGAAGGTATAGGAAATTTAAGGGGATAAAAAGAGAGGGGGAGTTACTTCATTCAAAAGATCGGATCCAGTTGAAAGTTCTAAAATTTGTCCAAGTTGGGCGTGCCCCACCCCAAAAAAGCATCTTTTACAGCATCTATCAAAAACTCGCATGGATAATTATATTAAGTATAAATGTTAATGACAAAATTCTTTTAATATGACATATTTAATTATAATTTTTTTAAATGGATACTTATGCATAATCCACCGATAGGTTTAAGAGTAGAAACAACTGTACCTTTCTCTGCCATACAAGAAAGTAGTAAACAAACTATTCCAGAAAGACAACTTACGCATTCAGAAATTGGCACTAGTTTTGGTGAGCGTGCAAACCACTATGAGGATGGACGTCCGCCCAATTCAGATGAGACGTTTGCCATCGCCAGAAAATATGTATTAAAACAAGAACCGGTTTTAGATATAGGTTGTGGCACAGGTCTTTCTACTGTGCCTTTAATAAAATTATTCGAAAACGTACGAGGGTGTGATAAAGACAAAAGAATGCTAGAAAAAGCAGAGCAAAAAGCTCCTGGCCACTTCGACTTCGCAGACGTTTATAAATTACCTTATAAAGACGGTGCATTTGGCCTTGTCACGGCATTTAATGCTTACCACTGGTTTTGCGATGATGATGCTACAAAACAAATTTCGAGAGTACTTAAACCAGGTGGGTTTTTCCTAATTTGTAAAAATGGTAATGGAGGAGAAGGTGCATTAAGTAAGGCTAATCGAATAATCAAGGAGACTCTAGTCAATACAGAAATTTCCGAACCAGGAACTAACTATAAACCCGATGAAGTTTTGACAAGAAATGGTTTTAAGATCGAAGAAAAAATAACTTTAGATGAAACCGAAACATATACTGTGGATCAAGCTTTGCATCGAAAGCAAGCTGATAGCATCTGGAAATACGTTACGGAAGCAAAGCAAGAAAAGAATATGGTAGAAAAGTTGAGGACTCATTTTGAAACCTTGAAAGATGAGAAGGGGTTCGTTTATGAGAATAGGAAGAGAATTGTGATGCTAGCAAAAAAATGTAATCTAACTAAATAGCTTAACCTGCAATCCAGACGACCTTTTTTTCGAAAAGAGTTGCTCTTGAAAAAAGAAAGATGAGACGTAAAGCTCTTTGCATTTTTTAGCTCCTTCGTAATGCTCCAGTCAAATTCATTAATCATTTGGCTAAAGATAGCTGAAACATAAGTCAAATTATCTTTTTAAGACAAAGGTACTGTTGCGGGGGACCCTTATCACTTCCCGCGCCTAACATATTGAATCAACGTGCACTTGTTGCTGAAGCTGGGGTTTTTGGGAGTGTCGGTAAAGACGTAAATTTCCTTTGCATTGAGGAGATCTTGTTCAGACTTGTCGGTCGTGACAGCACCGGTCGGTATTTGGCTTTCGTTTATCATCTCTCGACCGCAACGGAATAACACTCGATTCTCATGCTTGCCTAAATACTCAAACCGCGAAAAATCGGTAGAGATTAAAAACTCATACATGCGGGGAACATGCGAATTTTGAAACTTATGTCCCTCATAGTAGAGCGCATGCTTTGCCAGTTTTGATACTTTGGCAATCACCGCTGTTTTATTTACAAAAGCGGAGGTATCTAAAACTGCTAATAAGAAAACAGTGTCTGCTTGAGGAAGAGAGGTTAAAAGAACACTATTTTCAATATCCCCAACTAAAAACCGCGCGTTGGGAATATTTTTGCTTGCCACGCTGCGGTTTGCCTGTTCTATGCACCAGGAGTTGAGATCGACGCCGGTAATGTCCGCCGCACCAAGCTTCCTGCAGGCAAACAATATCCCCCCCTCGTTACAGCCAAAATCTAGAAGCGATTTACCAACAATATCTTCGGGACGAAAACGAGAAACGCGTACTGCATTATCATCTCGATCAAGCTCATAGGATCTATCCTGACCGCCCCATGGAGTATTTTCGACCATGACATTCAAGACGAGATCCCGTTCATGATCGTATTTATATAAAGGCTTAGCCACTCCTTTTGCAGAGAGGGTTGAGCATTGCTGAGGGGCACTTACATCTGCATGCAGTGGAAATGTGCAAACGGAAATGAAAAAAAGAGCGAACAAGATAGCTTTATGCATGAGGCTTCCGATTTAATATCGAGATGTTTTATGTAGCATCATCTTTAGATTTTTGCATTAAAATCTAAACCCAAAGCACAAGCCACCAACTTTTTGACCTCGTTTATCGAACCATATTTTCAAGGTGCATCATTAATCCTGGATGGTGGTGACAAATCCCTTTGTAGAGAAGAAATGCGCCGAGGATCAACCAGCATATACTTATAATTTGATAAAACATATCGGAGCGATTCTGGATGAAGGCGAAATATCCGATTGATTTTGGATATATGAGCAGTGCTGCACCTTTGATGAAGCTCCACCAGCCTAATATCGTGATAATCACGGGCCAGCTCCATTCCCACTCATTATGGACGCTGATCACAAAAGCACCGATGAGGAGCGCTAACATTCCTCCAAGCAAGAGAAAGTTCTCATCTTTTGCTACCTGTTGGTACATCCGCCGAAAACGATCAGGGGTGAATATAAAACTAAAACCCAAAACTAAAAAATAGAGTCCAAATAATTTTGCTAACATAAGTGACATAAGGTACCTCTCAGGTTAGAATCCTCATACCACATTGTTGGATTTTAATATCAAGATAGTGATGGGTAAGCCGTCAAATTATCTTGAGGCCGTTTTTGGCCTTAGAAAAAATCCCAATGTGTTAGCTGTAATCTTTAAAAGTGTCAAAGGAGATTAAAATGAAAAGTAATTTCAAAAATAGTGCCTTCTTGTTAGCAACAGGCTCTCTTGCATTATCAAGTATGCCTTTAGTCGCCAATTCCAATATTACCCAAATCGCAACAAATCAGGCTCCAAAAGCCATTGGTCCTTATTCTCAAGCAGTTTGTGCAGGACCCTACATTTTCCTTTCAGGACAAATTGCAATTGATCCAGCTGTTGGTAAATTAGTTGGTGAGACGATTGTAGAACAGACTCAACAAGTATTAAAAAACATCGAAGCTATTTTGGCGACTCAAGGATTGACGCTTGAAAACGTTGTAAAAACTGAAGTCTACTTAAAAGATTTAAAAGATTTTTCCGCCATGAATAGCATATATGCAGAGAAATTTTCCTACGAAATTAAACCTGCTCGAGCAACCGTGCAGATAAGCAAACTCCCGCTAGATGCTCTTGTCGAGATTTCATGCATAGCCTTTATACCAGGTGCAACAACTTAAAGTACGTATCTCAAGAGTAACTAAAAAAGTTATGGTGTGTTGAGCACCATAACTTTTCTACTATTTACGGGCTGATGGGAACTCCTGCCGATCCTAAATTATAGATTGGATTGGAATGGGGAATCTTATTAACAAGGTTGCTCAATGTTTTTGCAGGAATAACGGCTCCAAAATACTCGAGGGATTTGCATGATGGGTCATTGCGTCCATCATACCAGCCAAAATAGAGATCGCCTTTGACGGTATCTAATGCCATCGACTGGAAGCCTCGATTGCCAAAATAGTTATTGGAGATATTGATCGGATTTGACCAGGTATGGCCATTGTCTCGCGAGATAGCGAAATTGAGGCGCATGTTTTGCGAAAAATCTCGAGACTGGCTCGACATAATCTGGTAAAGCGCTTTTCGTTTGTTGTCATAAAAGTTAGATTGTGAGCAATTATAAATATAGCCGCGCACAGGCTCCGAATTAGCAATAGGCGCATTAAACCCAAAGTTCAGAAGGTTGGCATAGCCATAATTCCAAGGCCCAGCATAATTTTGCTCAAGTGGTCCTGGAGATTTATAAATCGTACAGATAGGTGCGATACAAGTTGCTATTGGCAGTGGAATCCCTAAAAACCATACACGCCCATCCATTGAAGCTGTGATCGATGGTACATAGAAGTTATTGAGAAAGGAGTTGAGATAGATAGGTGTTTGAGGAGTGCCAAAAGATCCTAAACCAGTAATAGGAATGAACCCAACAACCGGCGCCTCATCACCAGCTGTGTTGAAGCAGTCTGCGGTAAAATGGAGACCATAGTTACCTTGGCCATCACCCCCAAAGCAAAACTGTGGAAAATCATAGCTTTTGGTCGTACCAAAAAGCGGCAATGTGTAGATGAGCTGAAAAGTGACTCCACCATCTGTGCTGACAGCAAAGTAGGGCTGATTGATACTATGGTTAGCTGCATCTTTTTCGTTTGTCGCTAAAAGCCAGATATTCCCATACTTGTCTGAAGAGACACCGCGATAGTCTCCAAACGAATTACCTACACCTGTGGGCTGAATATTTGTGGGGCCATTCTTCTTCCACGTTTTACCTCCATCAAAGGAAACAGCGCGATATGTTTGTGAACCACCAATAACATAGTCAATAACGCCATACGAGACGACGATATTTTTCTTATTCTTTCTGTTGATTGCAACGGCTGTATCCCACGCGCCCATACCAGGAGGTAGTTTGGAGAGTTGAATTGGCTTTCGTACATGGAGCTCTCCATCATCTCCAATGCCTCCAATTGCTACCATGCAATTGACGGTGTTGTTTGTTTTATTCGATTCCATCGAGTTATCTACCCAGCTCCAGGCCGCAACGCCATCATAGGCATCATTTACATGCGTGTCTCGGACGCCATTATTATCGGCATTCTTAATAAATTTTGTTATATTGGTGGCTCCCTTGCTTATTTTTTTGTTGTTTTTCAGCCGAACTCTAGGTTGGACGACATAGCTGATATCGGTTGGAAGGAGGACCTGGGCGCCAGATGAGATGATATTTCCAGTGGCCTGAGGACCCTGCACAACAAGCGCTCCGGCGTTTGTAATAGAGACAATATAGCCCACAGGAGGTACAGGAAAGGTACTTGGACTTTGAGTAAACGAATAGGGTACGCTCAAACCATTGTTTGAAGCTGCAAGCCAGGAGCGGTAGACAATATCAGTTGGACGAAGATGTTTTGGAAGGAACCCATCCGCTGTGTACAAGTAGCCTCCAGATAGTATTGGAGTTGATTCGTAAGAGGCATTGGCATAAGGACCTGTAACAAAGTTAATCAAGGGGAGTTGAATGGTTACTTTTGGCCCCTCTTTTATAATAGTGAGAGTCACCCAAAACTTGGTGTGGGGGACAGGAACACCATTGCCATCCGATAGCTGTAATTGGATATTGTGCTTGTAGGTGTCGCGCTGATGATCATTGCGAACTTTAAAAATGTCGTTTGGCTTTGTTCCCGCAAAGCATGACCCCATTGCCAGAAGGCAGATCGCACTCACACTCACAATTTTTTGAAACAGCTTCATCGGTCAACCTGCCTTTCCTTGAACGTTTGTTTTAGTTCAAATAGCAGCTTTGCAAACAACATTCAATTTATTTTTATTGCTTCTAGTTCATAAGTGAGGTCGAGAATAACGAGGGGGAGCTTTCAAACACTCTGTGATCCAATTATTAGATCGATTTTCAGAAGAGTTGCTCTTGCTAATTAGAAGTGAATAGGGATGCTATTTCTTGTATTTCAGTTTTTGGAAGGTCAAAATTAAAAATCTCAAGATCTTCTCTCATGTGCTTATCGGAGCAAGTTCCAGTCAATGGAACAATGCCAATATCTACTAAAACGCGAAAGAGAATTTGCGCTGCAGTTTTCTGATATATTTGAGCTGCCCTTTGTACTACTTCACGGACAAGAATCTGGGGATTCGCTGTAAGAGTCCAAAAACTTTGGTAAATAATGTTCTTCTCTTTGCACCACGTACGAATTTCGCTGTCATAACCCGTGTCTTGGTAAAAGCGATTTTGTACAATCGTCGGCTTTATTAAGGCCATCTCATATAACTGTTTTAACATTTCTAACTCATAGCAGTTACTAATGCCAATTCGTTTGGTTTCTCCCAGGCGGTAGATTTCTTCCATGGCTTGCCATACGATCATCAATTGATCCATATTTTCTAGCGGAGAATGAAGTATCAAGCCATCTACATAACTGACAGCAAGATTTTTCTTGGAAACTTCAAAAGACTCAGCTACTTGCTCGCTCAAAGGAGCTCTTCTATCATAGGGAATATTGAGAGGGTCTTGACCGTTTAAAGGAGTAAACTTGGTTTGAATATACAAATCTGTACGAGCAATACCTTCACTTGTCAGTCGTCGAATAGCCTCTCCGACAGCTGCTTCATTGTAATGCTTTGGTTGACAAGCCGTATCAATTCCCCTAAATCCATATTTAACAGCTCTTGTGACGAGATCAGCGGTTTTCTCTTTTTTCCATGCTGTACCATAGAGCAAGGAAGGCATTGTAGTGCCAGGCAAGTTGGTACTATTTTTCATGGCATCCAAATAAGCCCCTCAATGGACTCTGTCGGCACTGCTCCGAAAACGCGACTATCATCGTGCTGTGAGGAGAGTTTGTCGCACAGTACGAAAACATGATTGAGCGGAACCTGAAACGGCTTCTCGATGGCATAGATACCATGCCTCCAGTCAGACCAATTCCTGTGAATATCAGGGGCATCCTGAAGGGTTGTACCATGTACCAGTACGTTGTCTTCAGTAATCTCTATTGTGTCATTTTCTAATGCTACGATGCGGGATATCCAAGGTTTTCCCTCATGTTTGAATACGATAATGTCCCCTATCTTATATTGCCGTAGGTAGGGCGATACTCGATTTAAAAAGCATAGCTGTCCCTCCGAGACTGCGGGCTCCATACAATCGCCATGAACACGATACGGCTCGGCGAATGCACGGACAGCAATTATTAACGAAATAACTGCTAAAAAGATGGTTTTGTATCTATTCTTCTTCACGCTGTCCTTATTTTCAGGGGATCAGTTCAACATATGAATGGCTGACAATCTTCCAGGAATTCTTGTATTTTTTCCAGACAGTTATTGATGGACCACTTGTCAGCCCAGTTCCTACTGCAATAAATTCATATGAAAATACCAAAACATCATGTGAACGAGTGGCTTTAGGATTGCGAAGCTGAAAACTAATTAATCCTGCTTCTGAAAGGCCCGTTATTTGTTGTTGTCGAGTATACACTCCAGAAGCGTTGAGGCCTTGAAAAATATAAGCTAGTTTTTCCGAAAACTTCTCGACGTTGTGCTGTTGTACTAAATTCCAAAATTTAGTTTCTAAACTAATTCCTAATTTTAAATTTTCAGCGTTTTGCTGATTTTGGCTCTCAGCGTTTAATGGGGAAGTAAAACATACGATTGATAAAGTAAGTAAGCTTAGGCATATGCTCAATAGAGATAGCTTCTGTATAGATGATCTAATATAACTCATAAAGATGTCCTTTCGTTTGAACTTCATTACATATCAAAACTGAAGGTTAATAGGCAAAACAGTCACTGCCAAACAGCCATACATTGCAAGAGTTGAGACGCTTGCTTGCACATCAAGCAGCTGATCGAGAGATTTTTTTTGCTTGGCGTTGTTTACATTTGAGGGGTGCACCCCAGAGTTGGCTAATTTAATTCGAAGAAAGAAACCTTCTGGACACGAATAGTATATAAAATTATGATTAAATACTAAAAATTAATAAATCTAGTTTCCATATGAAAGAAAAAATACACTTAACTAGCAATAACAACCCTTTATATTACCGCCATTCGAGCGATCCCTACGATTCACGATCTGACAACTCCCATACTCGCAATCGGGAATACTCCCCACGAAGAGATGACCGGGAAAGAGTTACAAACAGAACTGATCGATATTTTAATAATAAACCTGAAAATTCTCATGGTTCTACAAGTACCAATCGTACCTATTCAAGAGACACCTCTTCAAACTCATCAACCTACTCAAACAAGGATAGGGTTTCCAATGTATATTCTTCTCGCGTACAAAAATCATCAAACGGAAACATGGACGATGACCTTGAAATCAAAAATCTAGCAGAAGGCGGAAGAATTGTTGAAGCGATTGATTTTTTAAAAAAAATAAAAAATCCCACCTCATATTCTTATCAGCACATTCTGAAGGCAATAGCAAAAAAAGGCGATTTAACGTGGACGTCAGAATTTTTCAAAGAGATTCCAAAAACGTTATTGAATGTCTATCATTATAATACCTATCTCAATTGTGCTGTAAAGGCAAGAATGTGGGAAGACCTAGCTAAGATTTATAATGAGATGCTCGCTAGTGATATTACGCCCGATAGGGTAACCCACAACATCCGCATGAAAGCCTTAATAGACTCAGGGAACCCAGAGGAAGCTATAGCATACTGCGACAAGATGACGAATGATATAAAACTAAAGCCCGATACTGTAACCCACAACACCCGCATGCAGGCTTTAATAGCTTCAGGAAAGCCAGAGGAAGCTATAGCATACTGCGACAAGATGACGAATGATAGAAAACTAAAGCCCGATACGGTAACCCACAATATCCGTATGCAAGCCTTAATAGACTCAAAGTGCCCAGAGGAAGCTATAGAATACTGCGACAAGATGACTAAGATTGAGAAACTAAAGCCCGATAATGTAACCCACACCACCCGCATGCAAGCTTTAATAACTTTAGGATACCCAGAGGAAGCTATAGCATACTGCGACAAGATGACTGAGAGTGGGAAACTAAAGCCCGATACTGTAACCCACAACATCCGCATGCAAGCCTTAATAGACTCAAAGTGCCCAGAGGAAGCTATAGAATACTGCGACAAGGTGACTAAGATTGGGAAACTAAAGCCCGATACTGTAACCTACAACATCCGCATGCAAGCTTTAATAGCTTCAGGAAAGCCAGAGGAAGCTATAGAATACTGCGACAAGATGACGAATGATAAAAAACTAAAGCCCGATACTGTAACCTACAACATCCGCATGCAAGCTTTAATAGCTTCAGGAAAGCCAGAGGAAGCTATAGAATACTGCGACAAGATGACGAATGATAAAAAACTAAAGCCCGATACTGTAACCCACAACATCCGCATGCAAGCCTTAATAGACTCAAAGTGCCCAGAGGAAGCTATAGAATACTGCGACAAGATGACGAATGATAAAAAACTAAAGCCCGATACTGTAACCCACAACACCCGCATGCAAGCCTTAATAGAGGCAGGAAAGCCACAGGAAGCTATAGCATACTGCGACAAGATGACGAATGATAGAAAACTAAAGCCCGATACTGTAACCCACACCACCCGCATGCAGGCTTTAATAGCTTCAGGAAACCCAGGGGAAGCTATAGCATACTGCGACAAGATGACTAAGATTGGGAAACTAAAGCCATCTACTATAACCCACAACATCCGCATGCAAGCATTAATAGCTTCAGGAAAGCCACAGGAAGCTATAGCATACTGCGACAAGATGACAACGGATAAGAAACTAAAGCCCGATACTGTAACCCACAACACCCGCATGCAAGCCTTAATAAACTCAACGTACCCAGAAGAAGCTATAGCATACTGCGACAAGATGACTAAGATTGGGAAACTAAAGCCCGATGCTGTAACCCACACCACCCTCATGCAAGCTTTAATAGCTTCAGGAAAACCAGAGGAAGCTATAGCATACCGCGATAAGATGACTAAGGATGGGAAACTAAAGCCCTCTACTATAATCCACAACATCCACATGCAAGCCTTAATAGAGGCAGGAAAGCCAGAGGAAGCTATAGCATACTACGACAAGATGACAACGGATAAGAAACTAAAGCCCGATACTATAACCCACACCATCTACATGCAAGCCTTAATAGCTTCAGGAAAGCCAGAGGAAGCTCTAGCATACTGCGACAAGATGACATCGGATAAGAAACTAACTCCTAATATTGTAACCTACCAAATAGTCGTTGATCTTCTCGTAAAATTAGGAAAAATCGAAGAAGCCAAGAAAAAATTTATGGCAATGCCAGATCACTTTAGGCTTCATATCAATCAAGATATGATTGATTGCCATGACTCAACAGCAGGTGTTGTGTTTCTTACCATTGACCCTATTTTAGATGAGATTTCAAAGGGGCAAAAAGAGAAGACCGCCATCATTACGGGGAAAGGCCTTCATTCTAAAAGAGCTACTCCTTACGAAATGCGTGATTCGATTACAAAGCTGATAAAGGAAAAATATAAAGACCTACTCGTAGAAGTTGATCAAGTGAATCCCGGCCGGATTCACGTAAGGAAATATAAATAGTCACAATCAATCTTTTTCCAAACAGAGTAGATCTTCTTAATGTTCTTTTTTGAAAATTGGATCACTGTTATCTTTGTATGCACTTTTCAGTATTAATATATGGAGATTAATTAATGAGCATTTCATTCGACGCAGTATTACAACAATGTACATCGATAGGCGACAATAATACCCTTGAGGGGATGTGGTTAAATTGTCTTACGAGTGAGATGCGCATTCTTATTTCGAATCTAAAGAGCGACACTCCAAATAAAGATATTAATAACGAAATTCAGGAACTTTTTAATAAAGTACCAAATGAACTTCCGAAGATTGATAGTGCAAAACGAAAATTACTGATTGGTCAATTTAAACAAGTAAATGAAGTTCTAGAGCAAAGCGGCAAACAAGATATAGAGATTATCAAGAAAGTTATCAGCAATATAATTTTAAAGAGTGAGCAGATACAAGATGTTCAAATCACATCTATAGGAAAGAACCTTTCACTTGTTTCCGCCCATGCTGACGTTCTCTTCAACCTTAAAAAATGGGCTTATAAATGCTATGCAGACTTGGCTGCAAAATTTAATATAACGGAAGATGACTATCAGGCAAATGGTGATAAGGAGCAAGAGTCTAATAAAGTGGTTGAGAAGTTGAGATCCCGAACTATAAAATTAGGTGATATAAAAAAAGCACTTAAAGAAATCGGGGCAAATGATGTGCTTTTGAAACTAGAAGCAAAACTTGAAAGTCTCGATAAAGCAGGAACACTAGAAAAACCCACAAAGTTCAGTCCTTATTAGTTACCTTTGGCAGATTATCAAGGCAATTAATAGAGCTCTCCTAACCTTGCAATCAGAACTCTATCTGGACAATCGGTGATACCCCGATCACATCTCCTTTATCATTTAAAGCCTCTACCTTAAAGTAGGGGCCCATCTTCTTTGACTTTATGATCGTTTCAAAACCGTTCCGATCAACTGTTTTAACATGCGATAGATCATTTTTTGATCGGCCGGAAAAAAGCTTCCAGGAGGCTGTTTCAGTAGAGCCATTCCAGGAGGCATAGACTAACACCTGACCGTTTTGTGATTGAACTGCAATACTTGGCGGAAAGTCTGGAGTTCCGACCCATTCAAAGCAGTAGGCTCGATAGCTATAGTTGGTGGAGGGCATTTGAGCGTCGTAGAGCAAATTATGCTCGGGATGGTTCTCGGTATTTCCTCCTTGCGCATACTCAGAGAAATATTGCGACTGACCCCAGCCTACAAACCTATTGCCATTAGGCAATTTCTGGACGCTGCCCTGTGAGCCAACCGAGATATTGGGGTTGTGGTAGTAGGAGCGATGAAGATGGGCAGTCATATGGTGAAAATCCAACTTGAGCAGCAGTCCGTGTGAAGGGGGCTCTGGAGTTGCTGAGCCGTCGGAATTATCGTCAAAAAGACTTACGACATTGTGGGATATAAATCGTGCATGATGCTGCCAGGAAAAGCTCGCGTTCTTCTTTATCGCAAAGTCACTCTGCTTGCCTCCAAGCCTCCAGAGGATCTTGCCGTTTGATTTTTTGATTTTATAAATCGTCCAGGTGTTGCGTCCAGAAACCAAAATCTTATTGCGGTCATTCGTAAGGCCAATCGAATTCAGATGATAGGCATCCCAAATATTGCCCGTTGATACGGCGCTTGAAGCGTCTGAATAGGAATCAGAAAGAGGAATGTGGCTCAGCGCATTCCAAAAAAAGAGAAGCTGGTTGGTCTTCAAATCAATTTCTTGAATGGCAAAATCTTGAACATAACCATTTTGAGGTCCGCCATAAGGTGTTAGGTCCATCGGAACTGACATGGTCGAGAGAAAAAGGGCAGTATTTTCAGGAGTTAAGTGAAACTCGTGGATATCGGACGTATACCCGTTATAGGCTGCAACTGTCCCTATCACCTTGTAGCTGTTATCGAGAATGAAATAGCAAGAGCCTGGCTCAGATGAGCCCCCTGGAGCGTTGGTATACGCCGGAGCAGTGGCAAGCGTTCCCTGCCAGAAGGTCAAGACCGGCTCACCAAAGAGCTTTTGCATCCGAAAATCGGTATTCATTAAATTGGGGCTGCTCAAAGGGCGGAACCAGACGGGATTTCCCTTTTTGTCGAGAATAAGTGAGCCTGGCTGGCCATAGCCTGCATCAGCAGAAAATGCATAGGGTGCAAGAAAGATTAATCCCGAAGACGTTCCATGTTTATATTTATTGATCGTGACCTTCATGGGATGAAGGTCTGGTTCGCTGACAAAACTCCACACCTGAGGTGAATCAATAATGGGATCGGGAGTCACATAGCCGGTATTGGAAGGGTAGGGCACCTGTCCACACTCAAGACAGCTGATATGGTTTGGAGCGCTCGCATATCCTTTCAACATAAAGAGGGAGCAGGACAAGAGGAAAGCTGAGAAAAATGAGTGCAGCATATACATGCATTACCTCGATTATTAGTCGTTTGGCGCCAATGCGCAAATATCGATACTCCAACTTCACTAAAGATCTCGTATCGTTACATGAATAATAAGCCTTGCCGTTGATTTCACCAGACATCAATCATTTAAGAAAGACTTAAGCGGGCGGTGCCATAAATTCGGGTCCAACTGGCGTAGGAATCATCTTGTTTAAAATATCATCGATTTCTTTAAAATCCTCAGGCTTTAATTTCCAATTCCAAACAGCTGCGATGTCATCGAGTTGTTCAGGCTTGCGTGCTCCCCATAGCGCTATATTAATCCCTTTATCCAAGACCCAGCGAACAGCTAATGATAATACCGAGCGTTGATACTTTTTTTGAGCCCATTGGTCTAAGCATTCGACACATGCGAGGTATTGACTAAAGCGTGGGGGTTGAAATTTGGGATCAGATTTACGTAAATCATCGCCTTTAAATTGAGTATCTGCACGCATTTTACCTGAAAGCAGTCCTCGACAAAGTGACCCATATCCAAGTGTAGATATATGTTTTCTTTTGCAATAAGCCAGGAGAGTCTGTTCGGTGTTTCTTTCAAAGAGATTAAAAGGAGGTTGAGCTGCATGGAGCGGCGCTGTTTTTTGGAAGGTCTCCATTTCTTCAATAGAGTAGTTGCTTACACCAATAGCACGAATCTTACCTTCTTTCAGCAGCTGACTTAAAACTTCAGCTGTCTCAGCAATGGGCGTTTTGGGATCAGGCCAGTGGACTTGATATAAATCGATGTACTCTACTTGTAAACGACTTAAAGAATCTTCAATTTCCTTCACTATTCTTTCTTTACGACTGTCACGAAAAGGCTGCTGATTCTTCCAGTCAAGACCTACCTTCGTTGCTATAACTATCTGCTCTCTCTTCCCATATTGCTTTAAAGCTTTACCTACAATTTCTTCGGATGTTCCAAAGCCATAGACAGGAGCTGTATCGATTAAGTTGATGCCGTTGTCTAATGCGCGATGGATTGTAGAAATCGCATTTTTTTCATCTGTGCCGCCCCACATCCAGCCGCCAATAGACCAAGTTCCTAATCCAATACGGGAAACATTATTTTTTAAATTGGGGATATGTGTGAACTCCATAAAACATCCCGTAGTACGTCTATAATTTCAAATTATTTAATTATAGATTTTATGTATAGGGTTATCACAGTGATCGTCAGAGTGGCTTGCATTCATAATGCAATTTGACTATGAGTAATTCAGTATCAAGTATGAATTTTTATTGAGGGTTCCAATGGTATATTCTACGGTTTCGTCAATGCTGAGACCAGTCGCGGCATTATTTGCTCTCTTTATTGCACTGCCACTGCCAGGAGACGCAGCATCTACCAAGCCTCACTATAAGGGTCACACGAGTGTTGTTCTTCCTTTTGCAAACGCAAGTTCAAACTCTGACTTGCATGCATCACCCACAGTTTACTTAGGGTTCAATGGCAGCACTGAGTATAGGGAATTCATTATGGATACCGGCTCAGTTGGAATTATTGCATCTGCAGATATCTTTCAGCCTGCACCAGGGGCACAAAACTTAGGGTATGGCGAGCAAGTCTATTCAAGCAGTGGAATTGTTGAAAAGGGTACCTGGTGGTCTGCTACACAAGAATTTTACGATGCAGATGGTAATGTGGTAGCGACGGCTAATGTGCCAGTGTTACAGGTTACGGAGATTGCCTGCACAGATGGTGCACGCTCCTGCACTCCAAATATGCACCCTACTGGTATCTCTGTGATGGGTATTGGCTTTGCGCGTGAAAGTCTGCAGCAGACTCGTGGGACACCCTCCTACAACGCATTTCTTAACCTTCAAAAGGTGCTTACAAAGGGGAAATTGAAGAAGCTTCCTAAGGATTGGACTAATGGATATGTCGTTACTCCCACAGGAGTCGAGCTTGGCCTCACCTCTAAAAATACTAAGAATGCTGGGTTTGTAAAATTGCAGCCTTGGAGTCAATATTCCACAAAAGAACTTCCAGAATGGATGCCGGCGCAAATGACGATCAGTGTGAATGGTTTTAGCGGCGAAGGCGGTATATTACTTGATACTGGTGTTGATACGGCGTTTTTATCCCCTCCAATCGGTTCGACTGTAGGTCCACTGGTCGCATGTCCTGGAACTGGGTTGGTAGAATGCGCTCCAGACGGCGATGTGATAAGTGTCTATTTGCCTCATCAGTCGGATCCTGTAGCTTATTATACTTTTACTATTGGTCAAGCTGGCAATCCCATGCAGCCAAATGGTGTTGACGTTGTCCATGATTCCACTGGAGTTTTTTTTAATACTAGCCGGCATGTGCTTGGTGGGATAAACTTCATCTATGATAACAAGAATGGCTATGTCGGATATATCTGGAATGGCAATAGCAGCAGTTCTGTCGGATTTGTTAAACCATCTTAAGCTAACTCTAAATGAGGGGGGGGCGGCTCCAAGAGGCAAGTCCCCCTCCTCTACTGGCTGGATTATTTTGGTTTTTCTGCGCCTGCGGTTCCTTATAATTTTCCCTGAAGCCGTATCGGCTGTCCCTCTTGTTCTAAAATCAGTATGTTGATATTTTTTGGTCAGAGAGAAAAAAAAATGAGTTCAGCTCAGATACGCAATCTAAAGAAATCTATTTCCAAAATGTTAATTGAAAGCGGTGTTAAACGAGCAGCTCTTTTTGGGTCGTTTGCACGCGGAGATGCGACAGAGGATAGTGATATTGACTTGCTTATCGAATTTAAGGGAAAGACAAAAAGTCTGTTTGATTTAGTTGGGCTAAAAATTCAATTGGAAGAAAAGCTGGGTAGGCATGTAGATTTGCTAACATATAATTCCTTACATCCATTACTTCGAGAGCGCATCTTATCTGAGCAAGTAATAATTTTATGAGGAAAGACCCAAAAGTATTCTTAACGCATATTTTTGAGTGTATTTCTCTCATAGAAATCTATCTTGAAGGACAGACCTTCGAAAGTTTCAAGAGTTCAATACAGCTTCAGGATTCCCTCATCAGACGTTTAGAAATTATCGGTGAGGCGATTAAAAATTTACCTGAGGACTTAAGAAAGAAATTCCCGAAAGTTGCATGGAAGAATATTGCTGGTATGCGGGATATTCTTATACATGAGTATTTTGGAGTCGACCTTGATTTAACGTGGAGAGTCTTAACTAAAGAAATTCCAAAGTTAAGGAAGCAAATTCTAGCCATTAGGAAACAATTGTTGAAAGATGGGGAATTCCACCATGAAAATCGCAATCAGCTCTGATATGTATTTTCCAATCATTGATGAGCTTATTTCCGACGTAAAGCAGAGAGGTCATGACATTATCTATTTCGGCCCTTCTAAAGAGGAGAAGGAGCAAAAAGGAATGCACGACTGGCCTTTAGTCACCATAAAAGCTATTGATGAAATTAAGTCAGGGCATGCTAGGGAAGGGATTGTGCTCTGTTGGACTGGGACAGGATGCACTATTATTGCAAATAAAGTGCCTGGAATTCGTGCGGCATTATGCGTTGATGCTGAAACGGCAAAGGGTGCACGAAAATGGAATCGTGCCAATGTGCTTGGACTCAGCCTTAGAACAACATCTGCACCTATTTTAAAAGAGATCTTGAATGCCTGGTTTGATACGCCATTTTCTACTGACGATTGGAATATGCAGCAGTTGAAACGGGTTGAAGAGGTGGAACGTACGCATCGTTAATATGAGTATTAGTGCAGTGCTTGAGCGATCAACTGTTTCTATTTAAAGATCGTTGCTCCAAAGAGGAGTATAAGTAAAAAAAGCACTATGAATACGAAGAATATAATTTTAGAAATTTCACCAGAAATCGCTGCGACTTGAGGCATGCCTAAAATGGCTGCAATAATTGCGACAAGGAGAAAGAAGAGTGCCCATCGTAACATAATTAAACCTTAGGTCTTTTACCGGTTATAAGAGAAACTACGAATAAAATGATAAAAAGAATGAATAAGATATAAGCTATGTAGGTAGCTTCGCCAGCTATACCACCGAGACCAAGAAGAGCTGCAATAATCGCAACAATCAAAAACGTTAATGACCAGCTTAGCATGATATCGCTCGTTTTCAGGGTGTAGATAACGCATGCCAACAGTATAAAATAAAAATATAATTTGCAATCTCTTCAATGTTAAGAGAGCTTTTCTAATGTTTGATCATAGTTTTGCAAAAGACCCCCTTGAGTGTACTTCTCAATCAATACATTTACAAAATGTTAACGATTTGATAATATGTAAATACATAAGATATAGGATTTATGAAAACTAATAAAATCTTTGAAAGGTATGTCCAAATTGCAAACCTTTTTGGCCAGCTTTTTCAAAATGTATTAGAGGTGGTTGTTCATGATTTCAAGGACTTAGACCACTCGATTATCCATATCGTAAATGGTCAGATCTCGGGGAGAAAGATAGGGGATTCTGCAAGCGAGCTCGGTATCCGCCGCCTTTTGGAGCAAGAGGGCATTCCCGATGCATTAGTCAACTATATCAATCAAAATAACCGAGGCAAAAAGCTCAAATCTGCTTCAATGGCAATTCGTGATGACAAGGGAAAGATGATCGGCGCCTTTTGCTGCAACTTCGATGTCTCCCAATTTGAACAGTTCCAAAGGTTCTTAGAGTTTTTTACAGCGTGTGAACCAAACACTATGGTCGGGCTCCACGATATCAATGAGACGAATCGTACAAACGAAGAAGAGATAGAGGAGGATATTAAAACCTACCTCGTACAGAGCGGGCTCATTTCAAACCAGTTGACCTACAAGGATAAACAGGCAATTGTTGATCACCTCTACAGGCAAGGCTGCTTTAAAAAAAGAGGGGCTATTTCATCCATTGCTAATTCTTTGCAATTGACCCGGCAATGTATCTACAAGTATCTCGAGCTTGCTAAAAACAGACTAAACAAGTTGAGGAAAGCATGAAACTACGACTAGAAGATTTTATTCAGGCGAAAAAGCGAATTTCCCCCTACCTCAAGCCTGCACCCATGTTGAAAAGCGATGAGCTCCAAAAAATTCTTGGCTACCAAGGCCCCATATATCTGAAACTTGAGAGTGAACAGCCTACGGGCAGTTTCAAAGTTCATGGAGCCTTTAACGCTCTTCTTGAACTCAGCCCAGATGTGGAGAAGGTTGCCACCTTTTCCAGCGGTAATTTTGCTCAAGCAGTGGCCTATGGTGCAGCCAAACTTCACAAAAAAGCCACCATAGTCATGCCTAAAAACGCTCCCCACAAAAAAATTGATGGGACAAAAAGTTTAGGGGCAGAGATTATATATAGCGGAGGGACTAATGAGGAGGGCGAAAGCATAGTCAAAGAGCTTGTGGAGAAAAAGGGATATGCGGCTCTTCACCCCTTTAATAATTATACAACCATTGCAGGCCAAGGAACTATTGGCCTTGAAATTATAGAATCAAACCCTCAAATAAAACATTTCTTCTGCCCTGTAGGAGGCGGCGGCCTTATGAGCGGCTGTGCATCGGTTCTCAAGGCAAGTAACAGCTCTATTAGGACCTACAGTGTAGAGCCTTTTGGAGCCCACGATTTTTATGAGTCGTTTCAGGCAAAGAAGCACATTGCCTTTGAAAAGACCGATACGATTGCAGATGGATTGCGTGCTCATACGGTCGGAACATTGAACTATCCCATTTTGATGTCGACGGTTGACGAAGTGTATGCAGTTTCCGAAGAGAGTATAATCGATGCCATGCGTTTACTTTGGAAACTACACCATTTGGTTATTGAACCTTCCGGCGCAGTCGCTTTAGCCGGATTTATTGCTGCCCATAAGAATTTGCAAGGCGAAGTGGTTATTCTCGTTACAGGCAAAAACGTGGATTCAGACTCTTTCAAAAGGTGGGTTGGAGAGTAGGTATGGATAAAATTAATTTAAAACAAAAGTTGAGTACATTTTCAGACCACTGGCATCCCAGAATAGTTGGTGAATTGAATGGTCAGCATGTCAAAGTGGCTAAATTTAAGGGAGAGTTCGTCTGGCATAGCCACGAGCATGAAGATGAGCTTTTTCTCGTCCTAAAGGGACGGCTCTTAATGAAATTTCGAGACAAGGATGTTTGGCTGGAAGAGGGAGAATGTATCATCGTTCCTGCCAAAATTGAGCATCAGCCGGTAGCCCCAGATGAAGTTCATGTATTGCTATTTGAGCCGAAGTCTACAGTAAATACTGGAGATGTGGTTGAAGAGCGGACCCATGCGAAATTAGAGAAAATTTGATAGGATCGAAGTTACGAATCTCCGCATTTATGCGGAGATTAAGTGCTGCTAATCTCCGCAAAATCTCTATCGCAGCGCTTCATTGTTTGTAGTAATTGTTGTATAAATTTTTAAAAAAATATAGAATTAATTTTAGAAATTAAATAATTATGAGTAATAACTTGTCAGTTTTACCAATTAGTACATCTACAGCTCTTATTCCCTATGAATCGGCAGAGTCAGTTATTGCAAAAGTGCATAGAACTAAAAAACCGCTGCCTTCAACAACGTGGCAGATTGATCCTAAAACAGACAAGATCTCCCGCATCAAAACGAAAGTGATCGACGGTAAGGAGGTCACCTCTACGACCAAGTACAAAATGGGCAAGAGATTAGGAGCCGGATTTGGTGGAGAAGTGTTCCGTTTTGAGCCCGAAGTAGATGGCAAAGCTAAAGCGGTTAAAATTCTTTATGGCGCGACACTTGGATTCTACATGTCTTTGAAAAGAGAGTATGACATCTCGCTCCAATGGCCAGACAAAACAGCGGGCCTCCAGCTTCGACCAAAGGCACGTTTGAGAAATAATAACATTGACGTACTGATTATGCATGAATATAACGCTAAGCTCGATAACATTGTATCCTCTCTCACTCCTGAGGAAATATTGAATGCTATTTGTCAGATAAGCAGTGGGCTTGCAGAACTGCATAAACGAAACATTGTTCATGCTGATGTGAAGATGGAAAATATCCTCTACGACAGCAAGAAAAACCGTTACGACCTCATTGATTTAGGCTTGTCAAAGAGCATAACTAAATCAAAGAGCGAATGGGCTGATGTGGTGGGGAGTATTGATATTGGAAAAAATACTGATTTGGATAAATTACAGTACGTGATTGAAGGTATCTTCTACGGCCATAAACAGCCCTATGGGGACTATAAAGAGTATATACCAGAAATTGGCTATCTTCCCGCAGTGAACGAACTTATCCTGCGTGCCATGGCAAGCATACACCTCGGAGCAGATGTGTGTTGCAAGTTGTTTGAAATGGCTCGAGAAGAGTTTCAATCTCCACTCCTTAGCTGAGTAGAGAAAAAATCCTCTTTTTTTCCTTAATTCACGCTTTGAACTGTTTTGATCTCGAAAATAAGTCCAGTGTATTCCTGAGGGCCTATGTTTTTGCATGATAACAGGTCAAGGGATGGTCCCAGCAAATGGGCTCCAATTGGCCAGTTATCTTCGTACACATTCCCATTTGACTGTACACTTCGAAAGTGAGAAGATTGAATAACAACCATTAAGCTCGTCCAGGGATGGACTTGGATTGGTTCTTGCTCTCCGCTATTTGTCACAGCCCATGAAATGCGAACATAATCATTTTCAAACAAAATTGAGTGGTAGGGAGGATATTGTTCAAGTAGTTGTTTCGTCTCTTCTGTCAGCTGAGCGAATGGAGCTGAATACATATTGAGTTTTTCTGATGTCTGAATAAAGCTATCGACTACGGGATAATGCTCATCGTTTTTGAGAAGGGGAGAAAACTTCTCCAGGATTATGGCTGAGGTTGCAGAGTCGAGTCTATAACACTCCAAAAGACACTTCTCGAGTTGTGTCTTCTTTACACTGCTGTCGAAGCTGGAATATTGCAAAAATGTGAGACTATCTGTGGCAGCAGCCGATGAAAGTAAGGCTATATTGCAGAGTAAGAGAATCCAATTTTTCATTAATTTCTTCCACAAATGTGAGTTTGTCGGCTCATCGAAGCGGTAAGCTATCGAGACAGGCTCGATAGAATATAGATCAGTTCATTTTCTTAAAAATAGTATCTGCAAGAGCAATCTCCACTCCTGAGCTAAAGTTCTTTCTTACTGGGTTCCATTTTTACTAATTATAAATTTTTAATTTACTTACAATTATTATTATTTGTATAATAACAATTAAAATTAGGTTAATTATGGTTAAAATTGTAAAAAATAATACTCAACCAGTAACTACCATTCCAAATGATAATCAGGTTACTACGCACTCTTCTAAAAAAACTCAGAAAAAGAACTCCTCTACGGACAAAAAAGTAGAACAAGTTTCTAAAAACATCCCGACCGATACCTCTCTCGTTAGGACTGGAAAAGATCTTAAAGAGTTAGGCGGCGGCATTACGTCTGTACTTACCACAAAAACTGCAGATTTGTTCGCGAACAAGATTAATGCCCTCGAAAACAAAGAAGAATATATCACATCTCTTCTCACCCATTTAGAAAAGGGTATTCTCTCTCAGTCGATTACAGATGAAAATATTGATTATTATGCCCTAGAAGCGCTTCTCCAGGGGAAAATTACCCAGCTGCAATATGGAACACTTCTCTATTTTAAAGCTGCCGTCGTAGAGGCCTTAGAAAACGGGATTGAGTTTGAACAGATTCAAATGATTAATTTGATCGCTAAGAAGGGGAAAGCGGCCAAAGAAACAGTAAAATATCTCAAACAAACCGCTGGATTAACTGATGCTCAGAGTAAGAAGCTCATTGATACTATCAAAAAGGCCTCGAACATCGAGCAGCACTTTCTGCTTATCCCAAAAAGCGAGGCTGAAAAAGAATCGGATCGCTTATTTGAGGAATTAGAAGAACGTGATGCTCCCTTTGAAGAGTATGCGCAGGTATCAATTACCGCTCTTGCGGGAAAAATAAACTATAACCTCTTTGGGCAGGTGCAAAAGGGAAAGAACGAATATGAAATCTCTCCATCGTTAAGGATCGTACAAGAGCACCTTAAAGCCAAGTATGGCAAGAATGCACTTGAAGTTAGGCCTCTTATTGGTATTCCATCTCAAAAAACAACCCTTAAACTTATGAAAGAGGGGGTTTGGCCCATATCTCTTCCAACCAAAGAGATACCGCTTCCCACTAAAGCGCATGGATTTAAAACGACCCCTACAAAATACATCGTCCATGATATTTTCCACCTCAATGAGGCAAGTCAGACACCAGACTGGATCAAAAAGCCCTTTTTTGACATTGCAACGCACTTATCAACGATTCAAACACCCAATAAAATAGAGCAGTCACTCTTCTCCCATTTGACCGATCTGACTGTCTATCCTGCGGGAGTAGATTGGGACACAGTCGATCTTGCAACGGCTTTTACCCAAGTTTTTCGCATAGCTATGCAAGAATTGATTCTGGAAGAGTCGGATGAGCTTAATCAATACATCGTTCCTGAACACTACAAAACAGCCCAGGCGATAAAATGGACAAAGTATATCGAACATAGTGGAATCGTTGATACTCTTGCACACTACCTCTACTCAGAAAAAGAATACGTTTACCAAAGAGTACGGAATGCCGGAAGTTGATAGCCTTGAGGAGCTCACACAGCAGGTGAGATTGCTTGCTCAAGCTGCAATTTTAAAATGTAGTTTTCCTAAGCAATTGGAGAGAGAGTCTGTGAGTTAGATTATCAGCACCTCTTACTTCAACCGTTTTGTTGTAATAAGAGAGGCCCCTTTCTTCTTATTCTTAATAATGCTTACAAACGGCGCTGTGCGGTAGTTATTGTCTAAGAGCACGGTCGCACTATTTGCTGGGTCTGTGAAAAATACCGTTGCAGGTGAAAATGGCCCATTGAATGACTTGGTATAGATGGCATAAAAATTGTCACTTTGCGCTGTAAGAAATGGATAGTCGCCATCCGTCATCACTCCCTGGCTAGTTAATGGGCCATTTTGAGCTATATAGGACTGTTTCGATAAGCGTATTTCTTTAACAAACTCTAGACCTATTTGAGTGCTTCCTCCATGAGATTTCTTTACTTCCTGGTAGATTGCAAGCCAAGCATCCATTTTGGTGTTAGTTGGATCTGATTTATCATCATTTCGAAAGTCAAAATACAAAATTCCTACACGCCCATTTTTCGTCACTGCTACAAACGGGCCAAAGGCTTGCGGGTTTGCTGAAAGAGCCGGTGTGCGGTTTACTTGAACACCCCTTGACCAGGTGTGTCCGCCATCGCGTGAGGTTGAAATTCCAATTTGTGGCAGTTGGTCTTGTCGAAAGGCGCTGGATGAGTAGGCGACATACAAAAACCCATTTTCAGGGTTCACAGCATACGACGGGATAGTTTGATCATTTCGCATTAAAGTGCCAACGCCGCCTGTAATATTGCCAGAACCGTTGTAGGTATAGCCGCCTGTAAAGACTAGGTTATTGACATACGATGGTACTATGACTGTAGCGTTCGGACTCCAAGTTTTTCCATGATCTTTGGAACGCACCAAGGCAATATCGGTAAGCGTGTATTGGAAGGGGAAGGCATCGTTTGTATATTGGAGATCAGTGGCGTTTGGCTTGGCATATACCCGCACAGTACAATTGAGCCAATCTCCGCTTAAACGAGCTCCTTTTTTGCTTTTATGGGGCAATATGACAACAACGTTATTACTTGCATCATTGTCATTTTGAATTCCATTGCTTAAGCCATGCTGCGTAAGGTCTGGGAAGGGATCGTAGATCTGTTGTACGGCCGACCAGTTTTTCCCGCCATCTGTGGTGTAGCTTCCTTGAGCATTTCCATGAAATGAAGTATTGGGATTAAATGTTGCCCATACCGTAATCGCCCTGTTGGCATCATTGGGATCAGCCGTTATGGAGGTCTTGTCCGAATTGGCAAATTGCTTCGTAGGATCGGAAAGAAATTCCATGCTGGAGAATACGAAGCGGGGCCTATCCCAAGTTTCACCATTATCTTTTGACATTGCAACAGCAACGCCAAATTGGTTGTTTGTCCCAGGCTCTTGGGTTGCATTAAGAACAGAAGCACAAAGATACACTCTACTTCCATCTGCAGAATAGCTTAACCAATTATCGCCCGATCTTTGACTTATGCCGCCTTGACACACTTGGAATGCAGCTTTGCTTTTATGCCAAGTTTTACCGCCATCTTTGCTATAGGCAATGCCTGCGTTTAAGGCTGCGCCATTAGAAATTCTATCTTGCTGCCATGCGGCAACTATATGGTTTTTGTTTTTCGGGTTGACTGCGATGGTGGGCTCTACTGCTGATCCATGAAAGATTGTGGTCGTCCTACCAAAAACTTCCTGCCGATCAAGGCATTCATGCGACAAAATACAAACAGAGGCTTCTATTGAGGCTGTAATGGTCAATAGTGCCGTGAAGTTTAACAGAGCTAGAAGACCTTTTCTCAATGAAAGCATGCAAAACTCTTTTTACATACAGAATTAAGGCAGCTCTTAGATGTTTGTCAACAGAATTGAAGAGGGAAGAGCTCCCTCTTCAATAGAAGGCTGATTTCTTATTGCTTCAGGGTTTGCGGTTTAATTTTATCAAACTTCTCAAATGGCTGATGAATCCACGTTTCCTTCTGAGCAGTTGCTGCAAAGTAGTTAGGTGTATAGGTCGAACCCGATTTTTTCCAAAGTACTGCCGTACGTATCTCTTCAACAGTACTATATTTTTGTTTGATAAATTCTATTACCTTGTCCATCGTACCACCGCTATCTACCAAGTCGTCAATTAAGAGGATGCGTTTACCTAAAGTGTCCGTTGTCATCGCAATTTCTTTGGAAATTGTCAGCTTTGCCGGCTCTTTAGAATTTTTATCGTATGAGCGAGCAGATATCACCGCAAATTCTTTATCGAAAATTCGAGAAAGTGAATCGCCAACAAACATTCCGCCACGAGCAATACAGACAATCTGATCAAATTCCCATTCAGACTGATGTATACTATTTGCTAAGGTTAAGGTTAGCTGATCATATTGCTCCCAAGATATATACTCTTCATTGACGACTTTTTTAGGTTCTACAAATGTTGTCATATTTATTTCTCCTCCTACTGCCACAATTAATTTGTGGAATTAAGTGTATTGTCTTAAATGAGGTAATTCTTTTAAAATTAATGAATTTAATAAATACATTAGCAAAAGTTATAATCCATGCAATCAGGTTTGAATCCGGGCTTAAATCTCAGTAATCTGAAGTACTTTTACGATGCTGTCGAGACGGAAAGTATTTCAGAGTCGGCACGCAGGAATTTTATTACTCAGTCGGCTGTAAGCCAAGGAATTCAAAAACTTGAAAAAGCTTTAGGCATATCGCTCATTACGCATCAACGTAATTGCTTTAAGCTTACTCCAGAAGGTCAAAATGTCTTCTTTTTGACGCAGCAGATTTTTAAAACCTTAAAGGCCATAACTGATGTAGCTCAAGACCATCTTGATGTTGTCTCAGGTCAGGTCAACATTGCCTGTACGCAGAGCATCGCTATGAATCTCATCTCTGACGCTTTGCAAAAAACTAAGCAGATCTATCCGCAAGTATCTGTAAAGATGAAAATTGCAAAAATGGAAAACATAGGCCTTCTGTTAAAGCGCGGTTTAATGGATTTGGCCGTTGTTGTGGAAAGCGAAGTGTGCGATCAGTTTGACAAGCATGTTGTACGAAAAGGGTTTTTTCACCTCTACGCAAAAAGCGGAATACAGGGAAATATCGACGAAGGCGTCTTTGTAGATCACTCCAGCGGATTGTTTGTGGACAGGTTATGTGAAATGTATCGTAAAAGCTGCAAAAAGGAGCTCAAGATTTTGCAGGAACTTGATTCATGGCAAGTACTTGCAAAGTGCGCTCAAAATGGAATTGGGTACTGTTTTCTTCCCGATTTTCTTTTGTGTGATGATACATCGATGCTGATAGTTGATAGCATAAAGCCCATTCCCTACAGAATTGTTGCCATCTATCCGAAAGGGGTTCATTTGACTCGGGCTGCAAAAGCCCTGCTCGAGCTTTTATAACTCTTTTCCGCCGCTATCGAGATACGTTTTTAAATTGCTTATAAGGACAGGCTGGTAGGTAGAGCTTGTGATCTGATGGTCAAACTTATCGCTCTTTTTGTGCGGTTTGAGCGTGTAAATAGTATCTTTGGCAATTTTTTCTCCCAGTCCATCGAGGTAGGGAATAGGATCGGAACGCAAGGGTGCTCGATAATGAAGCACTCTACGACAATTTTCTGGAAAGATATAACCTGCAGGCCCAATTCCTATAACAAAGATCCTTTTTCGCTTTTCTGGGTCAAAACTGATAAGTGCATTTCGAGTGTGGATTACGCCTTGGCTATGACAGATCTGGAGAAATGTAGCATCATTATCGGCTTCAGTGAAGAATTTGTTCCATGTTACATGGAGAAGCCGGACAGGTCGTGTGGCAGTAAAATTGAGCCCTTTATAACTCTCTTTAAGATCGTTGTGCCAGCCGTGTGTCGCGTTATAAACCCCTTTGATGTTGTAACCACCAGTGAGTTCGCTTAAATAGCCTGCAATTCCTTTAGCAGCATCAAGTGTGGTATTGACTCCATTAATAAAGCCAATGCCCATTTTCTTCTCATTGAGCTGTTTATAGCTAATTTCTGTGACATCGAAAAGTTGGGACTTGTTGACGAATTTATCTTCAAACGTATCATCAAAGGTAATGCGGGGAGAGAGATAGAGATCTTTATTTTTTTGCACGAAGGGTATTATTTTTTGAACCACCTTAGTTGCAGTCGTTTCAATTTTGAGTTTAATGTCGTCTATCACTTCTTCTATTCTGTTTTGGTCGGTAGAGGTAATGTATCCAACAAAGCTTTTTATAGAACTTAAGAAACTCATGATTTTATTTTGTTTTTCAATACTTATATGCAATTTTTAATATGATTTCAATATCAAATTTCTAATGCGAAGAGGAATGAGATTAAGGAATGTGTCTAGAGAGAAGGCCTATCCGCTGGATAGGCCCAAATTAACGTGTGCTTTACAAAATGCAGGCACCCTATTCAATCGTAAGCCCTGCGGTTGCATTACCAACTATCGTGTTAATAAGGCTAACACCGGTTGCAGTTGATGAAAAGACTATTAACAGACGTGTTTGGGCTGTTACCGGTATACTTAAACCGGTAGTTATGCCGTTACATATAGTGCCTATTGCGACTACGCCTGTAAGAGAGGGGCTTAAGGTTACTACAGCACCTCCAATAGGAGTAAAGGTATTATCCGGCGTTGTGGATGAGTATATTTGCGCTTGAATAGTTACTGTAGAGCCTACAAGGCTTAAAGGAGTTGTGAGACTGAAATAGGCTGAAAGAGCGGTAATAGTGCCGTCGCGCGGCATTGAAAATGAATAGTCGCCAACAGATGTAAGGTCAATGCTTCCGGTCGAAACATCGATACCCGATTCAGAGCTGCCAAAGCCTAAAAGAGCTCCATCACCTGCTAATCCACCAGCGATGGTAGTCATAGTAATCGGTGATCCACCTGAAGCATAAGGAATAATAGCACCACTGCCGGTAGCACCAGTCGCTCCGGTCGCTCCAGTAGTTCCTGTTGCACCAGTCGCTCCAGTAGTTCCTGTTGCTCCCGTGGCTCCTGTTGCGCCAGTCGCTCCAGTAGTTCCTGTTGCACCAGTCGCTCCAGTAGTTCCTGTTGCTCCAGTGGCTCCTGTTGCACCAGTCGCTCCAGTAGTTCCAGTAGTTCCTGTTGCTCCCGTGGCTCCTGTTCCGCCTGTCGCACCATCTGCTCCAGTTGCCCCGGCAGCCCCTGGTATTCCTTCGGCTCCCGTAGCCCCAGTTTTACCTGTGCGACCATCTTTTCCACGTTCTCCACGTTGTCCACGTGGTCCACGTGATCCAGTGTGCCCTCTAGGGCCTCTTTTATTCTGAGGAGGCTTAAATAAAAAATCATTCCCCTTACCCTGAAGCTGATCAGGACCATTTTCTATAGAAAGAAATCCTGTTGGTGCATTTCCAGTATCATTTGATGCAGCATGAATGGTTCCGATGCATGTGATTGCATAGATAATTAATAGTTTAGTTACTAATGCAATATGCATAATCTCTCCGAAAAATAGTGGAACAACAGCCTCTGGCGACTTTCATATTTTTGATCTTCACCAAGAACAGAGGATGACAAAATAACATTTTAATTTATAGAAAAAATTATATGTTGAGAGTCGAAGATGAGAGTCAAATTTTAAATCACCTCTGTGCTTTAGTAGAAAAAAGTAATTTTTTAATGCAGGTACTATTTTATGGAACTCAACCTTAAAGGCAAAAAAGCCTTAGTTACCGGAAGCAGTAGTGGAATAGGTGAGGGGATTGCAAAATGTTTAGCTCGTGAAGGCGTGCATGTAATGGTTCAAGGAAGGAAAAAGCAAGAGCTTCAGCGTGTGGTTCATGAAATCACTGCCAATGGCGGTGTTGCTCATTTTATTGAAGGGGATCTTACACGTGATGAGGATGTACAACGAATTGCAGAAAGAACGCTGCAAGCTTTTCAACGGCTCGACATTTTAGTTAATAATGCCGGAGCTTTTCCTAAAAGGGGGTGGCTGCAAGGTTCACCTCAAGATTGGCTCGATTTGTTCAATGTCAATGTGGTCGCAATGGTGCGTATGATTCAGCTATTCCTTCCTCAAATGAAGATACATGGCTGGGGTCGAATTATCCAAATCGCAAGCGTTGCTGGCATTAGTCCTTCACCAAGCTTGCCTGAGTATGGAGCAACAAAAGCGGCCAATATTAATATGACAATCAGCTTAGCCAAAGATCTTGCGGGGAGTGGCATCACAGTCAATACCGTATCTCCAGGTCCCATTGCAACAGCGGGCACTAGAGCGCTGTTTGAAGAAATGGCGGTAGAAAAAAACTGGGGCAAGGAGTGGAAGGAGATAGAAAAAAAAGTTACTCAGGAAATGCTGCCTAATTTGGTTGGACGATTTGGCACACCTGAAGAGGTGGGTAACCTGGTTGCCTTTCTGGCAAGTCCCATTGCCGATTTTATTACAGGTGCCAACTATAGGATCGATGGGGGCAGGCAAGCGTGATGAGTGTTGTAAACCGCTTACTCCAAAAACGTTTCAAGAAGAGCTGCTTCTTCAATCGAGGGATAGTCCGTAAGGTGAATCATGAATCCAAAATCCCGCTCATTAGAGATATACTGATCCACACTCCCTTTTCGGGCAGATCTTGCGAAGATAATATATTCTGGATCGAACGTCTCATCAATGTAACTTAGCTTTGAGAGTGCACTCTTTTGGATGAGGCAGGTTCCAAGCACTAGGGGCACTTTAAATATCCCCACTTTCTCACTCTTCAATATCTTTAAGTAGTCTGGATGTTCTTGAAAATGGCCATCATCAGTCACACAAGCAAAAAAGTTGCTTGAAAGGTCAGGAGAAGGGGGAAAGTTATGTAAGAGGGGAGCGATGATAGGTTTCTCTTTTGCAATCAGTTCTTTGAGAGTACAAGGAGCTATAAAGTTGTCGCAATCGACAACGAAATAATAGTCGCAGTTCTTACTGGAAGCGATTTTAAGACTCCTGTTCCGAATGGTTCCAGGAATTTTAAATCGCTGTGGAGAGTACTGCGAGGGGGGCAAATTGAGAATGTCATCCTCTTCAAAAAGGATCTCTTTATACTCATTTTGATGTGCTTGCATCCACTTTTGGAGGATTTCTTTCGTTTCATCGCTGTTGTTGAAGGTTTGGATTGAAACCGTGATATGCTTTTTCTTGTAGTCAAGCTTGTCAATTGCCTCGAGATATTTGGGTAGAAAGGGGGCATTGTCACGTGCAAGTATGCTCAAAAAAACAGTTTTATCATCAGGCTCTTTGGACTTGTATGGTTTTTTGAAAAGAGCATCATACAAAAACTGGTACCAGAGGCTCTTTCGAGCGCCATGCACAATGCAGGGAGTAGAATTTGTCTCTATGCATTTGGCTCGCTTCATTTTTGCATCAATTTCAATATCCACGGCTTTCAACTCATAGGTGGGCAAAAAGAGCTCGCAGCGTGTGTCGAGAGTTATTTTGTCTGGATTGTTGATAAAATAGCGCATCATGAGGTGCTGGTCATTATCTTGCGGCTCAAAAGGGGCGATTGCTTTAAAAAACTCTTTTAAGGCGTGAACATAGCCAATATAGGTGCCGCTATTGACATACTTAAATGAGGTGGGGCTTGGAGGGTGAAGTGGTGCAAGCTCAGGGTCGGGATAGCAATACTTTTCAGCTGAAATAATAAAGTGAGCTTTCATTTTGAGAAATTGCTTCAGAATGTCATCGGAGGTTGCCAAAAGAAGTGCATCATAGGCATCGAGGAACAAAACAATGTCGTGATCCGGGAGTGGTTTAATGAAATCTTGAATGTAGAAAAACTTTTCAGCAAAACCATGAAAGGGTTTATCTTCTCCCAAGATGTGAAGAGATACTCTAAAGTATTTACATGAATCAAGAAGCTGATCGAGCCCCTGTACATGCTGAGAAGCTACTGTGCAAATATGAAGATGTGGCTGCATCATTAAGATTTACCACACTTGGCAGCGAAATTAAAACATAATTTTTATATGTCCATATTGATTAATAAAGACCAATTGTACCTCTATAAAGAGAACAAAATGAATGAAACAGAACTGAAGGCAAAGTCTGCTAAGGCCATTGATTTTGTTCGAGAAACTGCAGACAAATATTCGGCTACAGTAAATCAGAAGATTTCAGAGATATGGTTTTATGAATATCGCGTCTGGATAAAGGATTCTAATGACCTATGTGAAATAAGGATTCAAAAGATCATAGGTGGATTAGTTCATCTCGTAATCAATCAAAAGTCATATCTCCTAAATTATGATGGTGTCGAACGTATTAGTAAGTGGCTTTTCGAAGGTGTTGGTCCCACATTGCGTCTGAATGGAAATGAGTCTGAAACTGTTTCTCGAGAACTTATAACTCCGATGAAGAAAGATTTTTGGGACTCTTGGAAAACCAATCCGAGCTGGTCGAACGTATATATATACAAGTGCTTTATCCTCTTGTGAAGAAGTATATGTATCATTTGTTGGGGAAGGAGAGCTCATCCATACTGGAGGTGTGTGGGGGAGATGGAGAACTGGCTGGCGGGATTCTCAATGAGATGGGCGATAAAGTTAAAGAGTATGTTCTTCTTGATAATAACAAAGTGAGTATTGAAAAGGCTCAAAATACATTGCAGCCATTTATCAAGAGTAAAAAAGTAGAATTGATTTTATGCGATGTAACAGAGGGAAATTTAACTACTCGCGTCAATAGAACTTTTAAAATTGTGCTTGGGATTGGTGCACTCACACAAGCTGTTTTAGAGAAGAAAAGTGCTTTAAAAGTTTTTGATGAGCTTGTCGACATGATAGAATCAGACGGCTACTTAGTTCTTACCGGCATAACCGAACAGTGGGTGGATTCAGAGACGATGATACAAAAAGGGCTGAGTATAAAAAACAGGTCTCTGCCTAATGATCAACTCCAATTTTATGTGGCTCAGAAAAAGAAGTAGAAACTATTGACTAAGGAAAGTACGCAACATGCTTATCAAGATCAGGTTATTACGAGCAGCACTCTTTAGTCTTGTATTCGTCGTTCATCTGCAACTGTCAGCTGAATGTGAACAGGTGCGCTATCCGGTTATTCCAAAACCTGTATGCCTCATTCCGGCTCCAGGCTTGTTTACCATTGGAAATTCTCTCACCATATGGCTTGAGCCCTACACCACAGAAACCCAAGAGTTAGCCTCTTTTATTTCAGATGCCTTCATTAACACTTCTGTGCAGATAAAAGATGCTGCAGAGCAGTCTCAAGATGAAAATGGCCTCTATATTGTCATTCAACAAAAATCAGCCATTGAACCAGAAGGCTATGACCTCTCGATTACGCCAGAAGCGATCACCATACAAACTGCAACAATTAAGGGAGCCTTTTGGGGCTTTCAAACTGTTCGACAGTTGATACAAAAGGAATCCAGGACAGTCCCATGCGTCAGCATACACGATTATCCTCGGTTTGCCTATCGCGGCCTACATCTTGATGTTTCCAGGCACATGTTTCCAGTAGCCTTTATCAAAAAATATATAGATGTAATGGCCTCCTACAAACTGAATAGATTCCATTGGCACCTTACAGATGATCAAGGATGGAGAATTGAGATAAAGAAGCATCCCAAGCTGCAAGAAATCTCGGCATTTAGAAAAGAGACGCTCATCGGACACCTAAAGAGCCTGCCGAAGGTGTTTGATAATACACCGTACGGGGGTTTCTATACTCAAGAAGAGATCAGGCAGGTGGTCGAATATGCCCGCAAAAGGCATATCACTATCATTCCAGAGATTGAACTTCCTGGCCATAGTGTAGCTGTATTGGCTGCCTATCCGGAACTGGGTTGTACGGGAGGACCTTATGAAGTAGGTACAGGCTGGGGGATTTTTCATGATATCTTTTGCGCCGGAAATGAAAACACGTTCAAATTTCTGGAAGATGTTCTCGAAGAAGTTATGGAGCTGTTTCCAGGATCTTATATCCATATTGGCGGAGATGAAGCGCCAAAGACGCGCTGGAAAGAGTGTTTAAGATGCCAAGAGCGCATTCAGGTAGAACATCTTAAAAGTGAAGAGGAGCTGCAAAGCTATTTTGTTCGACGGATAGAAAAGTTTGTTAATTCAAAGGGTCGCCACATTATTGGCTGGGATGAGATTTTAGAAGGCGGGCTTGCGCCCAATGCCACGGTCATGTCTTGGACAGGCATTAAAGGAGGCATAGAAGCTGCACGGCTTCATCATAAAGCGATTATGACACCGTATAAACATCTCTACTTGGATTTTTATCAGTCCCAATCATCTACTGAGCCATTGGCAATAGGCGGGTACACACCCCTGAAAAAGGTATATCAGTATGAACCTGTGCCTGAGGAGCTCACTCAAGAAGAATCGCAGTGGATTTATGGCGTGCAAGCCAATGTCTGGACAGAGTACATGAAAACGGAAAGGCATGTCGAATACATGACCTATCCTCGCGCCATTGCTTTGGCTGAAACTGCTTGGACGCAAGCATCAGATAAGAATTTTGACGATTTTATTCTTCGGCTTAAATGCAATCTTCCTCAGCTGCGAGCAGCTGACGTACAGTATGCCGACCATGCGCTTGAAGAATAGAAAATATTGTTTTTTAGCATGTCGAAAGAACTTTTAAGATGGTTTTAACATTTATGGTACATAGTGAAAGCATTCATCGAGCTCTCGATGCAGTAAATAAGAATTTCTATTCTCCAAGATCTCTGCGCATAGATCTGCTTAAAAACTGTCCTCAGGTGATTCCCACCTTATCTCACTGGTTGTATGATGAGTGGCACACGTATGATGCCTCTTTAACTTTGGAGAAGCTTATTACTTCTTTCAATATGCGTTTAAACGATGACCGAATCCCAATTACATTCGTCACTTTAAGAGGTGAAGAACCTATCGGAGTGATTACACTAAAAGATAGGCAGGGGGCTGGGCCAGAGTTTAACGACTTCCCTGAAACGAGTCTTTGGATGGGAAGCCTTCAAGTTGTCCCAGAAGAAAGGTGCCAAGGGTTAGGGCATGCAATGTTGAAATTTGCAGCAGGAGTTGCAAAGAGTCTGAATTATCACGAATTGTACTTTTACACCTCCAATCCGAGTAATGTGCTTTGGTATACTAATAGAGGGGCACATGTTCTACAAAAACGTTCTTTTCGCGGTACGATGATTACTATAATGAATATGATCCTATAAGCTCACTTGAGATCTACTCTTGAGTACATCGCGTATAGTAGCAGTCGCGATCTTCAGTCTTTGGATCAACTGCAGATGCTTTTCAAAAGTTCTTTTACTAACGCTAATTAAGCTTTCAGTATCATCAATATAATGATAAACGAGTACGAGCCATTTCCTATCTGTGATGGCTTTCTGAATCCACTCTTCTAGCTCCTTAAGAGAGGTGGAGTTTCGCACAACATATCCTTGAATAAGATAGGGATTCAGATTTCGTACATTCATACCTGGCATGATGGTGCGGCTCGACTGGTAGTGTCTCTTTATTGAATACATGGCAGTTGGATTGAAGGCGCCAAAGGGCGGAGCAAAATTGAGGACAGGGGTTTGTATCAGTTTTTCAAGAGTTCGTTTGGATTCGAGCAGCTCTACTTCCACTTCTTTAAAAGAGAGCTTCTTGAGGTCGCGATGGGTTGAGCAGTGTGAGGCGATTTCATGCCCTTTTTTTGAGAGTGCAATAACTTGATGAGAGGTAAGGTAGCCGGGCTGGTTTAAGAGCGAACTTGTGACATAGAAGGTAGCACATGCTCCATACTTTTCGAGAAGGGGAAGCACAGTCTCATAGTGGCAGCTATACCCATCATCAAAGGTGAGGGTCACGATACCCTGCTCGAAATTCTGAGCAGAGAGGAGGGAAGAAAAGGAGAGAGCAATTGAGAAGAGGGCTTCTTTACAGTATATAATCATTTCTTTAACCTGACTTGTATCGCAAAGGGATTTATATATGGAATCATACCGTTTAATAAAACAGCTGTTAAGAAAGTCAGTTTTAGCTCTTGTTATTGTATTGGGCTTATGCAGAGTTCCCTTAATGGCACAATGGAGTACACCTCCGGAAGTGGTCTACACGGGCATCTCTCCCTACAGTGCGACAAACCCCACTATTGCTACCAATGCATCGGGTATTACAGTGGCCGCCTGGTTTGACACTAATGGAACCGGTTTACTTCAAGCAGCCAAACTAGATGGCGTTTTTTCTAATGGCCAGCCAGCTTGGGCGCTCAACAATACTATAGTCTCATCTAACGTGCAAGATCCTGCAAGTCCCTATGCTCATTCCATAGGAATAGATTCCAGTGGAAATTCAACGGCTGTTTGGACCGATGGGTTCAACGTTTATGCATCTACTTTGGCCCTTCACCATATCACCTGGTCTACTCCCCTCATAATCAATAGTGGGATTGGGGGGCAGCTGATCTCTAACCTCTCTATTGCCGTTGCTGCCAACGGCAATGCTATTGTGAGCTGGCTCAGTTCTTCTCACCCTTATGATTACACCGTTTTTGCTAATGTCTTTGACTCGGAGACGCAGTTGTGGCTAGGACAGCTCAATATTTTAGGGGCGGCTGTGGAGTTTAATACCTCCCTCAATCCCATAGCAATTGATCCTCATGGCAATGGACTTGTTTCCCTTACTACCACCTCGAATGATAAACAAGCGATTAGCTATAATGTTAATGACAATACCTGGACGACGATTCCCTCCATCGTCACCAATAGTATTGTCTATCAACATGCCTCCATGGACTCATCGGGCAATGCAATCGTTATTTGGACTGAAAATGATAATACTGTTCACGCCGCGACGCTGCCTTTTAACGGCACTTCCTTGACCGATTCGGTCATCCTTTCAACGACAGCAGATTCGACCACTTCGCCGCCGTTTGTCGCTGGCGATGCAAATGGAGGCGCCGTTGCTGTTTGGGCTGATATTCGAGGAGGGCTCGCCTCTGCTCGATTTTCTTTTAGTACTAAAAACTGGACATTGCTTCCTGTATTATTTTTAAATGGAATCATTCCTACTAATATCTCCTTTTCGGGTGATGCAAATGGGAATGTGGTAGCCTCCTGGACGGTTTTTGTGAATTCTAATAGCTATATTCAATCAGCAGCTCTAGGAGCTGGAACTTCTCTGTGGGGGTTCTTGAGTCAATTGTCCCCAAGTTCAGATTTCGACAATAATTCTCGGATTATCCTGACTGCGAATGGAGATGCTGTTGTACTATGGCAAAATAATATCAATGGCAGCGTAGGCACGATTAATTCAGCAATTTATTTGCAGATTTTTGCCATTCAGCAGCAACCTCAACCCCCCATTTACTTTTCAGGGAACGCACAGAATCACACCTTAACATGGTATCCAAGCCCCAATCCTTTTGTCGTGCAATACCGTCTCTACAAAAATTCGAAATTGATTGCTATTCGCTCTCCAGGAATGTGTTCATATAAGGTCCGCCATTGGAAGAAGGGGGATACTTATTCATTGGTGGCCGTAAATCCCTATCAGATTGAAAGCCCCCCGCTGTACGTAGAAATAAAATAAATATGAGATGGATGTGGCTATTTTTGTTGTGGGTTCCAAGTTTTCTATTGGGCGAATTTCCCTATAGTATTGTTTTCGTTCATATCGGCAAGACTCTTCCGCGCCATGTCGAGATAGCCTTGGACCAAGCTCGGCTGTTTAATCCAGAATGCCCTATCATCCTCGTAGCAAATGAAAATGCCCTCACAGATTTTTCATCTTTCTCTAACATTACCTTAGTCACATGCGAGTCTTTGCCTTTGACTAAAGAGCATGAAGAGTTTTTAAAGAGAACGAAGCTGAACGATCAATATCTCAATGGCTTTTGGCGGTATGGGACCGAGAGATTTCTCTATCTGTACGACTATATGGCAGCTTTTGGGGCAGAAAATGTATTCCATATCGAAAATGATGTGCTTCTCTATGTAGATGTGGGGGAATTTGCTCCTATATTTTATGAAAATTACCCAACTATTGCGACGACATTTGAAACGGATTTTAGATGTATTCCTGGATTCTTTTTTGTTGCCAACGGCAAAGCGTTGCAAAAACTAGCCCAGTACTTTGTGCAAAAGTGTACCAAAGGGTTAACAGACATGCATGTGATTGCCCAGTTTTGGAAAGAGCATAAAGAGAATATCGATTGCCTTCCCATGATAATGGAGAGCTATCTCTACGAAAATACCCCCAAGAGCTTTGAAAATAGCTTATTGAAAAAGAAGCTGAGGCACGCCAAACACATAGAGAAATTTGGATCAATCTTTGACGGGGCAGCCATTGGCGTCTATTTCGATGGATTGGATCCTGCCAAGGCGGACTATCCTCCAGGGTATATCATGAAAGATCTTTTTGATCCCTCATTTTTCATCTATGAGTGGATACCGGATGAAAAGGGGAGAAGAGTTCCTTATGCTTCTTATGGCACGAAGAAGTTTAAGATCAACAACCTTCATATCGCTTCAAAGCGGTTAGAGCTGTTCACTTCTAAAGAATGGCCTTTCTAGTTGTTTTTAAAATTGTAGTACATTTAAAATAACTGTAATTAAATGTAGTTAATTTATGTATAGATACTTCAATTTATTGTCTGTTAGTTTCACAGTTTTTATTTTTACTGCCTGTTCATCAAAGTTAAAAGTTGAGTCACAGTCTATTTCGGTTTCTTCTGATCCTGTCGGAGCGGCTGTCTATGCAGATGGTACGTTTCAGGGCAACACTCCAACTACTGTTTCTTTGTCTAAAGATCGCCAGCACATAATTACCGTGACAAAAGAGGGTCATGAAGTGTGTATGATTCCTGTTCACGTAATTAATGATGATTTGAAGAATGTGAGAGAAGCTGTTTTAGATGGCGTACATGATGGGCTCTTTTTTAAAGATCCATTATCGGCTGTTTCATCTGCGAGAGTGAAGCTTGAACAGGAAGAAAAATCAGGGAAGAATGCCAGATTAGAGCCAGGAATTGTCTGCCTTAAGCTTGTAGAGAAACAGAGCTAGAATACTCTTTCTTACGATGAGTAGTTAAATCGAGAGCTCAATAGCCGCAAAGCATTTTGCAAGAACAGGTCTGGATCATTGGCATGGGATGTCAATACAACAGAGCGCACCTTCAACAAATCGTCACTGCCACGAAATAAAAAGCTGAAGAGCTGTTTCAATTTGCCGATTTTTCCTCGTATGGAGATCTCACTACCCATCTCTTTGGTAAAAATATCAAAAAAACGAACAATTGCTTCAAATCTGGGAGTGTACTCTTTGCCTTCAAAATAAGCTCGTATCTGGTGAAAGATGAAAGGGTTTGTGACGGCTCCTCGTCCTATCATCAGGGCATCGCAACCAGTCATTGAGAGCATTCGTACAGCATCCGATACATTCAAGATATCGCCATTGCCGACGACAGGAATCTTTAAAAGCGCTTTTGCTTCTGCAATATATTCCCATTTAGCCGGAGGGCCATATCCATCCACCTTGGTTCTTGGATGAATCGTAATAAAGCGAATGCCACTCTCTTGTGCTGCTAAGAGGTTTTCTTTAAAGAGCGATGTGTCTTCATAGCCGGTACGCATTTTAACGGTAACAGGTACGTTAACTGCCTTGACCATAGCGGTTGCGATTTCATTTAAGAGTTTTGGCTCTTTGAGAAGGCTGGAACCGGCTCCTCGTCCCGTCACCGTATTGGAAGGGCATCCACAATTCAGATCTATACGAGGAGCACCTCGAGACTCGATTTCTCGGGCCATCTCAACCATGAGCTCTGTTTCAGAGCCCATCAGTTGTGCTGCAAGGGGAAGCGGGTGGAGCTCAGAAGAGTTGTAGACACGAGCTAAACTTTGTACATGGGCATTTTTGGGTACACGGATGAATTCGGTGACAGCTTCATCAAAGCCGCCTATGTAAGCCATGGCTTTACGGAAGGGGCGGTCGCCAACCCCTTCCATAGGTGCCAAAAAAAGATAGGGACAGGGCGATCGTTGTAACATGAATAGTATTAGACGTTTTGACCGCTATTAAATCCTAGCATGAGTTTTTGTGATGTTCCGCTTTCTGAGAGAGCTTTTACAACTAAACTCGCGTTGAGTCTCTGAACATCGCACAATTTATCTAGGAGCGTTAAAGTACAAAATTTCTGAGCCTCTTCGGAGAATTGTTTGTTATATTTTGGATCCATATTAAGAGCTACTCCATTAAAACCTACTTCTTGCAGAGGTTTTGGATTTTCCGCTGAGTAAATAAGCTTGCCATAGTGTTTGTTGAACTCTTCGTCCGTTTGAAGGCTTGCTCCTTGAATGAGGAAATCGATAAACTCAAAGACTTCAAGAGCAGACTTACCGCAGTAGATCTTTGCTTGCTCAAGCATTTTTGAATTGGTAAGCAAACTCTCAGGGTTCATATTATCAAACAGCAACCCATTGTTTTGTAACAGGGTTTCAAAAACAGTGCTTGCTTTGTTGAGATAGGGCGCTTTTTTCATGTCGATCAATTTGGATATAAGGTTGAGTCTGAGCGTTTTGGTTTTAGAAACAAATTCGTAAAAATTATCTTCATATTTTTTGAATGTTTGCAAAACAGACGTATAGAATGCTTTATTATTCTCTTCCTCTCCCTCAATATCTTTATAATTGAAGAGGCTATTTGCCTCTTTTGCCAAGCGCAACCTTATTGCTGTTTGGAGTTGCGTTGAGAGAGTAGACTTATCTGCTGTGTCTATCAGCCATGTGTTATTTGTCAGCTCATCTATTGCATCGTCGATTATCTTTATTTCACGTGGGGATTTAGCGATCATTGATAAATTGCCAAACAGTGTAAGAAAGGTCGATACTGCTTCCTTAGAGGTCCCGCCTTCTGTGATGTGTTTCGGCATCTCTTTTACGCCAAGAGTTTTGTCCTCTTTGAGAATACAGAGTCTTTTACCCTCTTGAAGTCCTTTAAGAGCCGGTATTAAAGTTTTCCAATCCTCTAGGGACTCGGGAGTCAAACCCTCTTCTTCCTCAAGCTGTTCCTTCAACTGTTGCATGAGGAGTTTTTTTTGTTCGAGTTCCAATTGTGCTTGTTTAGAATTGGTTTTAAGAGTTTTTTCCATTCTTGGAGTGAACACAAGCTCTTTATCCGGATTCAAAGGGTAGGTATAAGCGGTGCTTGTACTAATAGAAAAAGGCAAATTCTTCTCTATTTTAATTCCAGAAACGGTTTCTCTATTTGAAGTACCTGTAGAAGAGGTGTGGGGGGTAGAACTCGACGAATTCTGTTCATTTTCTTGCTCTAAAATTCTTGGACTTACTATGGATTTTATTAATTCGCTGGTTTCTTCTTGCTTGGTAGGGCTCTTATCCTTTTTCCCCTCATACTGTACATATTCACTCCTTGAGCGTCTATTTTTCCTGATAGAATCGGGGTTATCGAGATCTAAATTACTAAATTCAGTTTCAAGAGAAGTTTGGTTATGAGTATCGGGATTAAGGTTGAGTTTTGGAATCACAACTTCGGTAACTTGATTCTGGCATTGAAAGAGTTTGTCGAAAATACTCTCTTGAATTTCTCCGACCGGGCTTAATTCATCACCATCATCCCATGGGAAATATTCCCCGTCTCCATTTTTGTCACATCTATAACGATAGTATTCAAAGTTATCGCTCATAATTAATCCTATAATTTTTCCTTATTATACAATACTATAATTTATCTATCAATTTAAAATTATTAAATAACAAACTATTTTGTTTACGGTATTATCGTCGCCAAAATGAGGGCAAAAGCAAAGTCAGCCAGAGATAATACTCAAGTCGGCCCAAAAGCATCCAGATGATGGAGACAATTTTCGCAGTTATAGGCAGATCTGCACATGTAGAGGAAGCTCCGGCGGCCCCAAAGGTAATTCCGGCGTTATTCAGCATTGCGCCACTTAAACCTGTAGCTGTTATCCAATCTACGCCGCTTACAAGTAAAATGATAATGCCAACCACAGCAGACACGACAACGACTAAGAAGAATGAGAGAACTCCAAAAATAGTCGCTTGAGGAATTTCGACACCTCCAATTCTCATAACTCGTATTCGATCGGGATCAAAGAGGGTATGCACCGAATGTTTCAAACATTCCCAAAGCATCTGTAAACGGATAATTTTAATACCGCCGGCGGTTGATCCTGACATGCCTCCAAAGTACATGGCAATAAACATCAGCATGAGCAGTGACTGCGGCCAGTAGTCGTAATTTTGAAGAGTAAATCCAGTAGAGGTAAGAGAGGAAATTAAATTAAATGAACTATAGCGCAGCGATTGCCAAGGAGAATAAACAGCCATCTCGTTTGGGATAGAGGTGTGAAGTAATAGAAAGCTGCTAAAAACGCATAAACATATAATTATGGCGATATAGGCTAGAAATTCAGGGTCAAAAATTCTCTTGAACCTGCCTCTAAGAAGATCAAAATAGAGGGCAAAACTGCCTCCTCCAATAATCATAAAGATCATTAATACAGTTTCAATTGATTGAGAATGGTACGCTGCAATTCCGCCATCAATAGGCACAAAACCTGATGTCGAAATCGTTGAAAAGGCAAGAGCAGTGCTTTCAAAAATAGAAATCGAAGGATGCACGATATGAAGAGTCAAACAGCAGGCTAAACAGGCTCCTATATAGAGAAAGAGAAAGGCCATCGCACTCTGCCTTACGGTTGGATAGATAGGGGTAAAGTTTGGGCCTGTTGCTTCATAACGAAAGAGCAATCGTCCATGGGCGCCTAAAGCAGGAAGAAAAACAATAAAGAGAAGCACAATTCCCATGCCCCCTATCCCAGACATAAGAAATCGCCAATAGATGAGGCTTCTAGGGCAATCTAAAGGATATGAGATGGGAAGTACTGTTGATCCAGTTGTAGTAAGGGCAGAGGTTGCTTCAAACAAGCTATCGATAAAATGGTCAAACATTCCGCCAAAATAGAGAGGTAAAGCCCCTCCTATGCAGGATAAAAGCCAAATAGAGAGTACCGATATAATCGCTTCCCGGATCCCAAGCTTTTGATCAGGAGAAAAGAGCCAGCGTAAAGAACCGAGGCTTAAAAAAAGAAGCCCGGAAAGGCAAAAAGCGTAACCGCTCTTTTCCCCTAATCTTCCACCTTCTACGAAACAGGCAATCGGCCCCATAAGAAGGAGTATGCATCCAAAAATGGATACGAAAGTACCTACTAATCGAAAAATAGCCGGCCATCTCATTAAAAGAGTGTCCTCACAAACTTTCTATTCTGGGGAGTGGTGATAATTATTACGTGGTCGCCAGGTACGAGCTTTTGGCTCCCATCGGCGACAAGTACATGTTCATTTCTATACATAACAGCAATTAAAAGGTCGGGGGGAAGTTTTGGACCGAGCTCAGAAAGGGGCACTCCAATAAAGGAAGACTCCTTTGAAACAGTAACATGGGATACTTCGACTCGTCCCGAAAAAAGCGATAGCATAGATTGTACATTTCCATGATGCACCCAGGGGATCATTTGGTTCGTTGCCACAATCCTCTCAGAAACCAGAAAGGAGAGTCCTAGCTTTTCTGCCAGGCGAGCTTCAGACTCATCATTAATACAGGCCAAGACATTGGGACAGCCTAGTTCTTTAGAAAGAAGTGAGGTGAGGATGTTATGCTCCTCATTCTTTCCACAGCCGATATACCAATCCGATTGTGCTATTGCTTGCTCTCGAATAAATGCCCAGTCAGACACTGTCTGATGGATGACGGAAGCCTTCTGCAAATGCTTTGCCAAATGGCGGCACCGCTCTAAAGAGGTATCAGAAATATAGATATTGGGAACAAAGTCTTGGAGCAGTTGAACTACCTGAAAACCTATTCGTCCTCCGCCATTGATAAATATCTTTTTTACATGAGGCTCTTTGAGGTCAAAAAAGTGCAGGACATCACGCATAGAGGTACTGTCTGTTACCACCGCCAGCTGGTCTCCTGGAAACAAAACATCATCGCCATGAGGAATGATGAGGCGGGTGCCCTCTGATTCGTGTCGTAAAATGGCGCCTATGACCATATTGACGGGAGCAGATTTTAAATCATGCAGGGACATTTTTGCATGACGCCAAGAATGGGGAATTGTGATTGTCCGAAGCTCTGCAGAACCAAAAAAGAATTTTTTACTGCTCGCGCTTGATGTCCGTACCATTCTATTAATTTCTTCAGCGACTAAAAGCTCCGGGATAACAAAATGGTCGACATGAAAAATTGCTCCGCTATTGAATGCGGGCCTTAATAATGAATTGTTTTTCAGGCGAGCAACTGTTCGAGCTTTTCCCATTTTTTTTGCGGCTATACAGGCAAGGATATTTGCCTCTTCTGAATCGGTGACTCCGATAAATAAATCGCACGTCTCTTCAAATAATTTTTCAAGAATCTCGCCATTAGTAATTGATCCATGCCGTATTGCGATATCATGAAGTCTTCCAAGTATATGAAGCCGTTCATGATTATCATCGACAACCGTGACCGAATGGCCATTCTGGATTAATGCATGAGTTAAATAAGTTCCGATTCTGCCAGCGCCGCCAACAATTATTTGCAAGGAGTTGCCCTTATGTATGTCTTAATGCACTATAGACAATTTGACTCTTTTCCAACATCTCTCGAGGCCTTTGAAAAGAAATTAGGCCCCTGTTAATGTACCAATTTAACAACGTACTAGTTGTAAAAATTGTTCTACATTGATAGTTTTTTTTTGATAACAGTGAGCGATCTCAATGAATCAGCTTTTTATAGTATTATTAGGTCTTTTAATTAGTATCTCAGCACTTTCTGCTGCATCACAACAGGATGCGGTAACATCAAATGACACAACTCAACCGCTAACACAACAAGAGTCTCTACAAGAAAAACCTCTTTCAAATCGAGGACAGCGAGGTCCGCGTGGTCATCGTGGAGAGCGAGGTGACAGGGGAGATAAGGGCCCTAAAGGCCACCGTGGAGATAAAGGACCTATTGGACCTGTTGGACCTATGGGTCCGCCAGGTCCTGCTAGTCTTACTGGGCCTACAGGGCCAGCAGGCATTATAGGTGCGCCAGGATTGGTGACAGGGGCTACAGGAGCTACTGGGGCTACAGGTGTGACAGGGGCTACAGGTGTAACAGGTGCAACGGGAGCTACAGGGCCAACAGGTGTAACAGGCGCAACAGGTCCGTTTACAGTATCAGTTCCCTTCATTACCTCTTTTAGTTCTAGCGCTTTTACTACAGGTTCAACTCCTCTTGGTCCAACTGGAGTCTATGTCCCATTTGATATGACACTCGTTCAATCATCAACTCCTGTTTTTGCAGCTCCAACTCCTCTTGGAGTCAACACCAATTTTATAATACCTCAGGCTGGAACCTATTTAATTACCCTCAATATTGGTCAAATTCAGTGGGATACAACCCAAGGGGCGCTTGTTATTCAATTAGTTGTTAACGGTACTCCAGACCCAGCTGCTGCAACCGTATTTACACCAAACTCTGCAATGGTTTCTGGTTCGAATTTTGATAGTCAGCCTTTAGCGTACACCTATTTAAGAACGTTTAGTTTAAATGATGTTGTAACGGTAGCTCTATACTGTCAGACTACAAATACAGGCGCGGGAGTATTTCCTACTATTCCAACGCTTTTAACTCCGACGAATGCAAACAGACGAATTTCTATTACTCGTGTGAATTGATGGTAGTAAAAAAATAAATTGGTATGTGGCAAATATGAAATACATCTTTCAAATTGGAACATTCGTCGTAGCAGCTATTAGCTTCCCATATGCTTTAGGTGCCGATGATTCTAATGTTACGCCTCAACAGAACGTAGAAGATAGTCAATCGCTGCAAGAAAAAAGGATATTTGGAGGACGAGGCAAGACGGGACCTAAAGGACATGAAGGAGAGCGAGGGCACGAAGGAGAAAGGGGTAATCGTGGAGAGCGTGGTAAAAAAGGGGATGAAGGTCCTATGGGTCCTCCAGGACCTCCTGGCTTAACTGGAGTTACAGGCCCAATAGGTCCGACAGGTCCAACAGGAGCTGCAGGTCCAACCGGAGCCGGAGGTTCAGTCGGTGCAACAGGACCAACAGGAGCTGCAAATTCTGTAACAGGCGCAACAGGCGCTACGGGTGCAACTGGTGCGACAGGTCCGACGGGAGTTGGCTTTGGTGCTTTGATAATGGCATCAAGTACTGGCGTTTTTGGGCCGACTGGTGCTGGGTTTTTGAGTTTCACGAACGTTGATCCAAGTGAAGACTTAGGATTTGCTCCACCTTTTGCAGGAACTAATTTTCTTATTCCTGCAACAGGTACCTATGTGATTGCAGTTGACATTCCTCAGATCCAGATAAGTACCTCTACAGGTGTTCCACAGCTTATTATATATAAAAATTTTGTTCCATTGCCTGATGCTTGGCTTGAAGTAGCCAACGCCTCTATTGATCAATCTTCTGGCACACCGCCTTTTGTCACACAATCTCAATCTTTGCTCTATCAGGACGATTTTAACGTGAGTGATATAGTCTCAGTTTTTCTACAAGACGCTACTGCACCTACAGGAACTGTTGAAATCCCTGCACAAACAGAAGATCCAACGTATGCTAATCGTAGAATTACTATAATGCGTGTTAATTAAGGAGCTTGTCATGAAAATGCAATCTTATTTTCGATTGTCTGTCATAGTGGCAAGCCTAAGCTGCACACATATATGTTCGCTTTTTGCTGAAAGCTCATCTACTGAATCTTTTATAGAAATAGATCCAAATGAGCCTTTTTATGAAATTAATTCATCAAATTCTCAAGAAAAGGGATTTAAACGAGGGTTAAGAGGGTATCAAGGGTATAAAGGTCACAAAGGCGATAAAGGTCCGAAAGGCCACAGAGGTCATAAAGGAGAACATGGTGAACTTGGCAAAATTGGTCGAATGGGACCTATGGGGATGATGGGGCCAGGAGCACCAGGTCCAATCGGGCCCATAGGTCCTCCGGGAGCTACGGGACCAATTGGCGCTACTGGCGCTACTGGTGCAACAGGTCCGACGGGAGCGATGGGAACTACAGGCGCTACGGGAGCTACAGGCGCTACGGGAGCTACAGGAGTTACGGGCGGCACGGGCACTACCTTATTGAATAATAGTATTTTGGCTTATGATGTTGACACGACGGCTACTAGCCCGATTCCTTTTTCTTTGAGCAATATTCCTGCAGGGTCACCGTTTACCGCACCTGTTGCGGGTGTTTTTACTATTCCTGTCAGCGGATATTATTACATCTCTTTGAATGTTTCCTCTTTCATGCTTGATGTCACTCCAGCTGTAGCATCTATTACTATGCAAGTTAATGGGGTTGATGAGACATCAAAACGTGTTGAGGTTCTACCTGCAGCCGTAAGTTCTGTTTCAATTTCCAATCCGGTTCAACCTTTTACTTTAAATTGTGTGAAATTTTTGAGTGCAGGTGATGAGATTACTTTTGAAATGGAAGGTACTAGCGGTCCATTCATAGAGCAGATACTATTTAACCCGACACTAGCTAATAGACGCGTAACTATTGTCCAGGTCGACTGATTTTAAAGAGGGTCTATAGAAAAACAGAGCGGGGTAAAGAGCCCATAGAAACCAAAATGAAATGCCCATAATGATAAAGGTAGCTAAGTGAAATGCTATAGCAATCGAAGCTACCTTTGCTTGAGTTCTTTCAAAAAAGAAAAAGAATGGAAGAATCAGTTCAAATATTCCAGTTCCAATACCCATTCCACGAAAAATAGAAGGCCATTGCGTTAGCCATTTCCCAATTGGTGTACCTAGTAAAATCGTTTCAGTCCATATTCGGTTACCCGTCAAAAACCACTCCCAGCCGCCAAGAAGTACTTTGGAGAGACCTGCCTGTAAATAGAGCACTGCAACATACGTGATCATGAATGCAAGGATGAAAGACGCCAGCTCAAGCTTTCCTTTTGTGTGATTGCTATTTTTTAAAGAAGGCTCAAAACAAAGTACTATTGAAAAAAAGTTTAAATGCGTGTTGGTAATCCAGTAGGTTGTACCAAAACAGGTAACATAGAAATTAAAGAACAAAAAGGTGATGGCAAATAATGGGCGTGTAATCAAAGGAAGATAGTTGAGGGCCGAGCACAGGGACAGAAAAAGAACAGAGTATTTTAACGTCCAAAAATGTGTATGAAGGTTTGGAAACCAGGGAAAAGGTGATTTGGGTTTAAATAACCATGGTGCAGTGTCAACATAAAAACTGTCATAGGGACCAAAAAGGAGTAAGATACTTATGATAAGACAGAGTGAAATTCGTACACGATGTAGTTTTTCAAAAGGAAAGGGTTGATTGAAGAGAAAGTGTTTTATGGGAATATTTTAATCCTTTGGTGAATGTGCTTGGATTGTGGATATTCCGCTTCTTGAAACTCAACGATATGAGTCTCAAACCTTAAAGTAACAAAGGGAGCGCCATTAGGAGATTTGACAGGACTATACATTTCATCAAAAGCCCGCCACGGTTTTATATTTATTCTTTTAAGTAGATATTCATGCAGTGATGCTTTTTGAGACAATGTCCCTGAAGTACACATATTTCTAATTAACCCAGAGCATCGAGAGTATTCAATTGGGATAACTTTTCCTGGGTGAACGATACATATATTTCCATCAGCATCTTGTAAAACAGCCTGAACAATTGGCTTGAGCTTAGGTGGTAGTTGAGAGAAAAGCCGATGACTAGAAAATGGCCAACAAAAGCCGCCATGAATAGTCAGGAAGAATTGAATTGAGAAAAACAGAGCCAGAAGAGCTGTGAGAGCTAACTGAGCGAATTTATTCATCTTTAGATAGTAAATGGATTTTAATTAATTGTCCAATCGAAACTTTTAAAGCTTTGCCGGACGAACAATTGTTTTACCTGTGTTGACAAAGATGATTTTACGATCACTTGGAAGTGTATTTCTTAATTCGATGAGCAAAGCTAAACCCGCAGCAGCTGAAGGTTCAGCCTCCGACCCATTTTTTCTTATCAACTCCTCTGCCTCTTTAAGCAGCTCTTCTTTGATCTCACAGACTGCCGATGTGCCATTTATGGTAGCTTCAAAAAAGGGCCTAAATGGGGCATAGAGCTTGGTAGCCCTCGATTGGGGGTTGCTTGTGGTAGCTCCAAAGATATGGCACAGCTTCGACTGCCTGATTTGGGAGTAGAATTGGCAAAGGCTTTGATACAAAAGACCCGATCCAAAAGGGACAAAGATATAGTCAGGATGCAGCTTGAACAATGCTTGGTTAAGGCAGTTGTAGGCATTCATAAAAGAGGCAGAATTCATTTTGGAAGTAAGGTCAATGCCTTGAGGGTTTTCAGTTATCTCCAGAATATCTGTTGAGGAGAGAGCTCGAGAAGACACATTCAGTTGATACACCTCGCAACCAGAGTGTTTAAGTTGCTTGAGGAGTTGTAAAGGGGCGTTTTCATCGATCAAAACCTTTAGATTTGGCAAGCCAGCTCTTTGTAAACAAGCTTGGATGGCAATGGCAGCTGACCCTGAGCTGATGAGAGATGCTTGTGGAACCTTTTCATCTCTTTTTGTTTTTAGAGTATCCCTATAAAGATAGAGAACGGCTTGTGCCAGCCTGTCTTTGTGTGTACCTGTTGGATTGAAGCCCTCATAGCACATCCAGAGATTAGTAAAATTTGAATAGAAAAAGGGCTTAAGATTTGGTTGTGAATCGACCGGTCGTGCAAGAGCCGCATCCAGCTTGGCTAAGAGATCATTCATATGCTAGAGCAGTTAGTTTTTAAATTTTTCTAGAGCAATACAACACTGTCTGCAAATTTCTGCAGCACTATAATTGTCCTGCATAAGTATGTCTAGTATAAGATCAATTACTATGGGTGAGTAGCCTATTTTTAAAAGAGTATCTTGATAATATTTCAAATTCGATGTTTCGTATGTTTGTGAGCTTCCAAATAAAATTGAGTGAATGACGGACATAAGACATTTGATGTCATACTTTCTCTCTTCTTCGTTGTTAACACGTGAATATTCAAAATCACTTAGGTCATACCGATTTTTAAGTTTGTCATAGAGAATGTTTTCTATCTTTATATCGCCATGGGTAATCTTTAAGCTATGCAGCATGGCAAGTCCAAAGCTTACCTGGTAAAGAGCTTCAAGTTTTTGCTCGGAGGAGAGAGTCATATAAATCTTATTCAGCGGACTATCATATTTGTGCATAATCAGCATTTCGCCGATCTCTGTTGTGAGGTGTGCTTTTGGTCGAATCATGAGTCCGACTGTATTGAGCGGCCATAGGAGCGAGATTTTAAGCTCATGAAGTAGTGATTCATTTGAAGAAACTTTTACTGCTTTTGCTTTTCTTTTCTCCTTCCCTTCAGGCTGCAGAAGATATACCTGCCCGTTGAAGCCAGAACCTAATTCCGTTTCCATTCCATAATAGGTTGTAGAGGATACCTTCTCACAATTAATTATTTTTGTTTTAATACGGGATATCTTGCCCGTCTTATCATGCTGCCAGGTAGTGGAAGGATTAGAGGATTTGAGGAGATCGTTGGAGATATTATCTAAAAGAGCCTCATCACATTTATCGTGGCTAATAACAGAAGAGGGGATCGTGATCTGATCAGTCAAGAGAGTGCCCTAATGTGTGAGTGTTATAACCACCACTTTTAGGTTAATAATCGATTAAAATATTGTCAGCAGGTATATTGTTACGCATTAATTTCGATGAAACCCTTATGAAGCATGTACTTTTTTTTCTCTGCTTGGTTCTATCTATTTTTTGCCAAACTCAAGCGGTCGCATTTCAACTAAGTCATGTCATGGAGCAGAATGTGAGAACAGTTGCCGATGTCGCTACGAGCTATATTGATCTTTTAAACCGTATCGGAGCTTCTCCCAATGCATCCTATGCAGATGATGTTGAATCCCTATTTGCACCCGATTGCATAAAGATTGTCAATGGTTCGATCTGGTTTGAAGACTCCAGCCAAGTTGTGCCTCAGCTTCAACGAACCGCAGAAGAGGTTGGGTCATGGAGCATAAAACTCTTAGACCTTATTCCTGGTCAAGACGAGCGCACCGTAGTTGTACGCTTCCTTGTTCCTACAGAAAAGGGGATATGGAATACGCTCGTAATTTTGCGTTGCAATGACCAACTTCAAATCACTGAAATCAACGAAGTGTTCAACAACTATGAGGGAGCTTGATAAAGGTTGTTGTTTAAAGTGCCGATTTGGAGGATGTCGAGCTCTTTTCCGAGGACGTTCTTAATTGGAGTGCTGCCTAGGAGGGCACAATTTTTAATGTATTCAGTTTTGCAGCTCAACTTCTTGATATAGTCCTTATCCTCCCGGATAGCTTTGACAAAGGCATCCAATCGGGCAGGTTTTCTTTGAAAGTACTTTGATGTCTGCAAAATATCTTCAATAGCCTGTATATAGGAGCTCTCATCTCGTGGTGGATTTTCTAAAAATAGTCTGAGTATAGAAGTCCATTCGGCGGGAGCTAAGGAATATATATTCTCAACACCTTTGGCTTGTACACTTGCCAGGACGTCGAGAAGGAAAAGCAGGGCGTGGGCTTCAGGCAGAGAGTCGAAAGATGCACGTCCATATGGGGGATCCATAATAACGCAATCGCTTGTTGGCAGAGCAGTGTCGAATACATCCCCGCTTATAAAAATGGGCACAGTAATTTTAGGCCAAAATACTTCAGGGATATTTTTGTGAAATTCTTCGATCGAGCAATACCACCCTGAGGCAATGTCCAAATAGGTGTCTCGTTCGACCGTAAACAGTTCTTGAGTGCCGATCAATGATAGCAGTAACGTAAGGTTGCCGCGGCCGGTAAAAACTTCTAAGACCTTTTGTGCACCACTTTGCTGTACAAATCTAGAGGTATCGATTGCTGTTCCAATCGGTGTTGAAAACATAAGTTTTTCATCTGTGGAATCAAGGGTATATGAATCCTCCAGAAAGATTGGACGAAGGACAAGGTTGCCAAAAAAATAGATTTCAGCAATTACATGTCTCAGCTCATCACCGACCTCTCCAGTGCTTATGAAAGAGGATAGTTCAGCATCAAGTGTGTTTTGCATCTCTTCCCATAATTGAGGAAATTGCAATTTTTCCCAATAAGCCCTTTCAGGAATGGATTGAAAATAGGTCATTGGAGGGTCGTTTAATTTAGCAGCAAGCGTTTGCTGATAAAATTGGCTTATTTCCATTTGCCTCTCCGTAGAGGGTTGATTACCCTCAAGAGTATTTCTCAGAATTGTAACGCGATTATTTCGTTCCTCAAAATTGGGAGGCTCTACTTCGTTAGGAGTACTTTCAGTTATATAGTTGCAATTTTGATTGATGAACACTTCTAAAAGAGCTTTTACGTCTGGAGAATCTATTTGTAGCCGTGTGCGGGCATATATAGTTCCATCACGCCTAATGGTTAAATCTATCCAATCCCGATTTACCTCTAACATAATCCCTTTGAAACGCTCGGGGAATTGAGAGTAAAGCGCCTCCATTGCTGAAATCCACGCTTCATTTTTGGGTTCTTTCCCACACAATGTTCTAATCTGTTCCAGGGTGTCGTTATAGTTTTTAGAAAATTCAAAGAAAATGAATTTAAGCCCAAGAAGAGGACGTTTGATGTTTTTGCTCTTGAGTGCACTATTGGGCTTAGGCAAAGTAGCATGTATGGTATCTGGGGAATAGAAAATGCAGTTCAAGAACAGCAGCAGGAATGGCCAAGATATCGTATGCATATGAGCCAGGGGTTTTTATATTCAAACTTTCATATAATTAGCATAAATTGTAACTGATAAGGGTACTATTAAGTGAAAGGAAAATAATAATTAGATATAGGAAAATAATGTCTCACAACAAACAGAAATTTTCGAAGCTCAAGAGCTTCCATTTACCCATTGGTCAGTATGCCATCATCTCGAGCGGTCCGCTCGGTACACGGAATTTAAGAGAGATAGGCGATATTGATATTATCGTCACGACAGAGTTGTGGAATACTCTCGCTCAATCATATGGGGTTGTTGAGAAAGATGGTGTGAAAAAAATCACTTTTCCAGGAGGCCTTATCGAGGCCTTTTATGAAGGCTCATTTAACGTAAGCGAAGATACTGACGCCCCAACGGTTGTAGAACGCATTGCCACGGCTGAAATCATTGATGGCCTTCCCTTCGAATTGCTTGAATATGTTCTCTATTATAAGCGCAAGATGGGTAGAGAGAAGGATTTAAAAGACATAGAACTCATTAAAGCTTGGATGTCCTCAAACAAGCCTTAGCTCTGATTATTGTTTTATATTCTTACCACAGAGGTCACAGAGCACACAGAGAGAGAACAAAAAGAGAAATTTTCTCTGCATTTATCCTGTCGATCCTGCATATCCTGTTATTTTTTTTGCTTATTTAACCTGACTAAAGTATTGATGTGTGAAAGTTCACAGGCTTACCGGAATGCTCTGTTCCCAATGAAAGACATTATTAGGATCATACTTTTTTTTGATCTCAATTAACTTGTCGACGTTGTCGCCATAATAGGCATCGAGGTAGTCCTTGCCAAGGTCATAATCGACAGTGTTGGCGTAGCAGTACTTTGAAACGTATTTTGAAATTTCAGAGTAAAAATTTCGGCTGTAGCTAAGGGCTTGAGCTGTCTCTTTTTCAAAATCCCAATACATCGATTGATACCACCAGCCAAATGCTTTTCGTGGATAAAAAGCTGTATTCTTTTCAGAAACTTTGCTGCCAAAAGCATCAAAGTCAAAGAGGACGTTTTGCTTAGCTTTATCTTTACGCAAGGTTTCAAAGTAGCTGATTGTTGCATCTATGGCATCTGGAGAGAGGGGCTGCATCAAAATTTTGGACTTCATTTTGAAAAAGGGGAAGGGAGGGCTTCCAGACCAGTACTGGCTTGAATCGATATATCGGCCTGTAAATTTTGTAATTGTAGGCTTAAGAGGGTTAAAATCGCTTTCCCATTCGGTAAAGGGTTCACTGCCTACTTTAAGAGCGCTTATTCCAACTTCTGTTTTCTCTAGAGAATAGTTGATTCGCAATTGAGACGAGATGGAATCGGGCTGTTTTTGAATCCACGCTTGCCAGGTTTGAATAATTTGAGAGACGGTTTTTGGGTCCCATTCCCAAGTGAAATCACAATAGCTTACTGAAGGAATAGCATGCATTTGGAATGTAAATCCAAGTACAATTCCATACGATCCATTTCCTGCTCCCAATAACGCCCAGAAGAGATCTGGATAGTTGTTCGCATCTACTTCCACTATTTCTGCATTTGCATTGAGCAAGGTGATGCTTTTCACAGAGTCGCAGGTTAATCCGAATGGTCGGACAAGAACACCCGATCCTCCGCCGAGCGTTAATCCGCCAACGCAGACGGAAGGGCATGTACCCGTTGGGATGGCAAAGTCAATTTTCCCCAATGTTTCGATCACATCGCCAAGGCGGCAGCCTGCACCAAGAGAGACTTGGCTATTTTTTATATCAGGTGAAATCGCGTTGAAATTTCGAAGGTCGAATATGTAACCCGATGATAAAGAGCCAGGCTCATAGCAGTGGCCTCCGGAGCGTATTGAGAACTCGACGTTATATTTTTTAAGGAGTTTGAGAGCTGTTGCTGCCTCCTGATTGGTTCGAGGAGTAATGATTGCGTGGGGGAAAATATTAAAGCGTTTATTGAAATTGAATCGGACAGTGTCATAATCTACGTCAGTTGGGTAGATAACATAGGGTAAATCTTGAAGCTCTTTGGGGATGTCGTTTTCGAGCTCAAGGGCATTTTGATCTAAATAGATCGTATCAGTACTTCCACTACCCTTGTATTGACTGAAAAAGAAGATTCCAAGACCAACTATTGCAACGATTATGCAGGCAGTAAAAACTCGTTTTTTCATGAAATATCTCTTTTACTATCATTCTCATACTGAGACCTATTTTTTCCAGTCGAGAATTTGACCATCGTTAAGCAAATACTGGCGCAAGAGTGCATAAGGTAGATCTTGCAAGGCTACATTGAGATTGATTGCTAAGCATGCAGCAGTGGCTGCAGATTGTCCCAAGACCATAAAGGTCGGCTCCATGCGTATTGATCCATAGGCAGCGTGTGAGGCTGAGAGACAGACGGGGACAGCTAAGTTTTCGCATTCTTGCCGCTTGGGCACAATTGCCTGGTAGCTTATCGGGTAGGGTATTGCCACTTTTTTGTATAAGCCCCCCTCTGTTCCCAGAAAGCCATTTGAATCTACAATATATTTGATCGAATGCGAGTCCATGTTATAGGAAGCAAGGCCTATGCCGTCTTGTACAGAAATCTTTCCAAGAGCTGTTTGTTCATCAATAACAACGGCAGACACCATTCTTCGCGCCTCTCTCACATATAGGTCATAGGGCCAGTGTCTATTATCTACAAACTCATCTTTCGGCAGTCCCCAAGGAGCGTAATATGCTTGTACTGCTGCTGGAACTCGCGGGTGATTTTGAAGCGTCCAAACAAGTCCGCGCTGCCATTGTTCATGCAGAAGCGCTATTTTTTTACGAGTGGCATAATCGGCTTCGGGATAATTCCAATTCATTCCCACATAATCGGTGGAGATTGGACCATTATTGTTTGAATCGGTTTTTCGATTGGGAAGGAGATCCAGCTTGAAAAAGGTCTCTTTCCCAATACCTGCTTCGATTGCACGGAAAACGATTTCATACTGCCGCTCATCGTAGCCTGCCGGTTTTTCGATTGGTATACGATTTTGAGGGACATCTGTTAAGCACATGCGATAATTATACGCCTGAACTCCGCTATCGCCACTGCCACATTTTCCCCTTTCATGTGGATAGACTCTCAGTAATAAGCCGCTTTTAGGGTTTCCTTTGACGAGATAGGGATCTATCTTCAAAAACTTTTTAGCACTCATGTGATAGGACTGGATTCCATTCAATGTTTCTTGATATTGGCTGTTTGGCTCGCGGCCAACGGTATAGGAAACGTGCGATGCAGCCATCAGATCGCCTTCATAGGTAGCGTCGATAAACATTTGCCCTTTAAAGCTTAAGCCAGATTCCATTGTAATTTGTAGGATGCGCGAACCATACATTTTTACACCGTTTCTTCGATCTAATCGCTCACGCCGAATCAAGGGTATCTTGGCTTGAGCTACCATTGCGATAAAGATCTTTTCGGCAACCTTCGGTTCCAATACCCACATCAGAGGAACAGTTGGATGGAATTGAATCAGCTGTCCTTTAATCGGGTGTTTTGGTTCCCATATCCAGGATAAATCGCGTTGATAATACTCCCACACCTTGTTAAAATATTCACGGGCAAGACCGCCGAGAGTATCAGGTTTGGTAACATCGACCCAGCCCAATCCATTGCTCGTCATTCCTCCAATATGGTTACCAGTCGCGATCAACACCACAGATTTGCCCATTCTGGCCGCCTGAACTGCCGCTGTTACTCCGGCTGAAGTGCCTCCGTAAATCACAATGTCGTAGGTCTGCTCAAGATTATTCTTAGTGTGAGCGTTTATCATTAGGAAAGGTGTCATAGTGAACAAAAGACAAACGAAGTATAAGGTTCGTTTTGACATAGATTCCCTCTAATTTATCGAAGAGCTGGACTTTGTTCCTATATATCGGTGCTAAATTCCTATAAAGAGTTAATTTTAGAGGAGCTTTGTTGAGCCAATTGATATTTAAAAAAATATTTCGTATAATAGCTGTTGGGACAAGACCTCAGAGAGGAGGGTAAAATTATGAGTACTTCAGGCACGGGCGGTGTAGGAAACACAGGCTCAATTAAACCGGTAGGATATGTTGTACCGACAAACAATCCTGTTACGACTACTACTTCGCAAGACGATGCTACGACAACTCCAATTCAAGGGGCAGTAGCACCAAAAACTCCAGCAGATACAAGTCTTGGCATTAGTCAGAACAGACTAGATAATCTCTCTGGTGGCAAAAAAATATAATCAGAAAGATTTAAGTTTGAGTACAATGTTTTAGTAGTTCAAGAGAGCGGCCATTTCTTCTCTTATGAGGAGATTTTGGCTGCTTTTTTTTTGTAGCGGCAAGCCAGCAGGTGTAGAGGAAAGAAAGCTCTGAATTCTCATCTTTTAGGGATTTTGGGGGGTATTCTTTCAGTATTTGCTCTGCCTGGGACCAATTCGACTCCAAGAGATATGCCCAGATTCGATAGCAATTGAGCTCTATTCGCTGCTCTTCTTCCAAGGTGTGTTTGGTTAAAAGGGGCACTAATGAGTGAATAGGGCTTGTTATTCCTTGATCTATAGCCTTATTGAATAGCAGGAAAAAGGGACGCAGAGAGTTTTTGTCTAATTGGGGCGGTATTTCAGAGAGAAGCTGGTGGGGGATATCGATAAACTTGCGCTGATGTGCAAGGATAACTGCCTGGAGCCACTCCAGGTGAGCAACCGCTTGTACGTCCAGCGTTGTATCAAATAGCTCATTTAACACATTTAGAGCCTCTTCCCAACCGTTAAGCTCTATTAGCCCATAGAGTGCGATTTCTATCAATGGAAGCGAAGAGGGGGGCTTTAAAAGCGCTTTCTTCAGAAGAGATAAGAGAATGTTCGTCTGTTTCAGCTCAAAACTGAGCCGCATGGCTAGAGAGAGTCGCTGGTCGGGTTTTGGCCAGGTGAGCACTTCCTTATCATCAATAAAGTACTCTCGGGGCAATTCTTTCTCTATTTGATCCAATTTCAACTCAAGGTCGGGCGTTATAAGCGTTTCTGGAAGATAGCGGCATACTAGGAGTGCAAAGCGATAAAGCAACATTGGCTCTTTGATCGTACCATCGAGGAATCGACAATGAAGGTGCCTTAATAGGTCAGGCAGCCGCACATGGGTTGAAAAGTGCAAAAATCCCTGTTCTAAAGAATCGATCTCGCGATTTTCATCTTGAAGCTGTTGGTAAGCTATTGCCTTCCCCAAATATTCGAGTGGAGCGCTGGCAGTTGCGTGGAGTTTACTGAACATGGCAAGAGCTGCTTGCGTTTTCTCTTCTCTAAGGAGAATAATACCTGATCTAAAAATGGCCTCATAACTTTCGAGGGTATCTGGGTAGGTTTGACATATAAGCTGATACTCCTTGAGCGCCTCCGTGTACTCTTTTCGAGCGGCATATACATTTGGAGTGTTGAGCGGGTTTGTCTGAAGACTTTCGTTATTGATGAAGAGAGATATCTCGCTTTGAGTGAAAGGGCCATGATCTAACATAACTCCAAAGTAGGCAGGACCTACTTTAGGAAAGTGGCTAGTCTCGACGTGCTGGAGTTGGTTGTCAAGATAGTAGCAAGTAGAGGTGGATGATAATTCAATAGTTATACGATGTGTCTGATCTTTGTCTAGAGTAAAGTAAAAAGGGGAAGTAGTCTCACTGGGAAGTGTAAAGAAGAACCCTATTCGACTCTCCTTGCTGGCTGCCTTGAGGGTGCATTCAATTTTACAGATGTCTGGAATTGGGTGTTGGAGAATAAAGCTTTTGTCGACCTTTTTCCAGGAAGCTTTATCATTAAAATCGAATGTGTTTGTTTTAACCCAGTCAAGACTGCCTTCAAGGCACACCTGAAGATCGTGAATAATGTCGTTTACAGTTTGATACCGCATCTCAGGGTTATTTGAAAGGCATTTTTGAGCAATATGTGAGAGTATGGGAGGAATATTACGATGGGGAGCGACAATGCATGGGTTCGTTACAACCTCTTGCTTGACGTTCTCGCGGAATTCTTCAAGGCTGCTCCTGTGGAATGGATATCTCAAAGTGAGTATTTGGTAGAGCAGCAAGCCAAGCGCATACACTTCCGTTTGCTGGTCTGCAGGGCATCCAAGAGTGCGCTCAGGTGCGAGGTACTGGGTTGTTCCAGCCACATGTTCAGGAAGCGACTCTGTTCTTTTGGCGGGTTCTGCAGGGATTACTTGAGCTACCCCCCAATCCAAAATATAGGCAGAGCCAGACGGTCCGATCATGATATTTGAGGGCTTGATATCGCGGTGGTAGATGCCCTGGGTGTGCGCATAGTCAATAGCTCGGCAGACTTTTAAGAAGATATGAGAGAGAAAAGAGACTGAGGTCGAGAGATCATTCGTTCCCTTTTCAAGTGCCTCATTTATGAGATCCTTGAGAGACTTTCCTTCAATATAGGCCATTGTGAAGTAGATTGGATCGCTGTCGGCAGAAACCGAATAGATGGGTATGATGGCAGGGTGGGTCAGATGGCTTGTGATCTGAGCTTCCCGAAGAATGCGTGCGCGGGCCACCTGGTCTGCTACAAGGTCGGGCCGAATAGTTTTAATGGCGATATAGCGATTTAAAGAGGAATCATAGGCAAGAAGAACTTCTCCCATTCCACCTGATCCCAAGCTTTTTATGATTTGGTATGGGCCAATCATATTGTTTGCTGTGGCCATTACGATCGAATCCTATGAGCCGTGATTCTCGATAGTACTAACGAGAACCATCCTTGTCAAATTTGCAGTTTTGCAAAAGGTTCTTTGATTTGACAATTAAGAATCGAAATTTTTTCGTAAAACATACATTTTTGAGCTTTTCTCATAGCCTTCTCGGACATATTCGATCTGATATCCCAGTTTTTGATAGAAGGGGAGTGCTTCCCAATCCATGGTTGTAAGAGATATAAAGGTGCATTTTCTTTCATGTGCCAGCTTTTCAGATTTTCTGACCAATTCCGACCCCCATCCTCGATTGCGATATTTGGGTGAAACCCAAAGAGAGTCGATGTAGAGGCATCCGTAATAGCTAGCTCCTTTAATGCCAGCAACAATAGTGTTGTGGTCATCTCTCATAAAAAAGGCAAAAGGCGTGATTGCTGTTAACCCTTTTGCTTTTGCAGCCTCATGTTTGATGCCTTCAAGAAGGACACTCTCTTCTTCAAGCGTTGGCTGTTCTGAATAGCTGATTTTGTACGATTTTGACATGGCTTCGACCATATGATTTGAGAATATATAACCTATAACTTCATTTCATCAGAAGTTGACAAAAAAGTGTCTAGTAATGCATGATAGTTGCATATAACAACCAAATAGGTGGTTTACAAATATGAATACGGAAATAGAGAGTGTAGAATCACTCAGAAAAAATTCTCGAACGGTAGTGAGGGAGTTGGGCCTTTTAGGGGATGAATACAATACGTCGGGGATAACATTAGTTGAGCGTCATTTAATGATTGAGCTTGAATCGCATCTCTTTCCTGATGTTGGAGGAGTCGCTCATATGCTGCTTTTGGATAAATCTACTGCCAGTCGCCTTGTGAATAATTTAGTAAAGAAGGAATTGATTGAGTACGTACTTGATGAGGGAGACAAGAGGAGGCGGTTTTTACAGCTTACAGACAAAGGCAAAAATAAACTGGCTTCTATCAAGAAAACAGCTCAAGAACAAGTTCAAGAGGCTTTAACAGCGTTAAGTAAAGAAGAGATAGAAACCGTTTTGCGTGGAATGGAGTATTATGCCAAGGGGTTGAAGAAGGCACGTTTACGTAAGGAATTTCAACTTCAACCAATCTCAGCGCAAGATAATGTGTCATTAGCCAAATTGATTGTCTCAATACTTGAAGATTATGGGTGCAATAAGCCCGGCTTTGCCTCTGCAGATGCAGAACTTAATTCTATGTCAGAATCTTATAACCAAGCTGGCCGTGTCTATTTTGTCGTAAAAAAAGGCTCTTTAGTAACGGGTGGAGCTGGTATTGCACCTCTTGAAGGGGCAGGACGAAAATATTGCGAGCTGCGCAAGATGTATTTGGCAGCAGATGCTCGTGGACTTGGTTTGGGTGATCTTTTAATAGAGAAATGCTTAACAGAGGCTAAAAAGATGGGCTATTCATTCTGCTATCTAGAAACCTCTGAAAACATGTCACAGGCGCATAAACTGTATATCAAGCATGGTTTCAAACCTCTGGCAGAGAGAAAAGGTCAGACAGGCCATTTTGGATGCACCTGTTTTTTTGAAAAAAAATTATAAGGAGATAATATGTCTGCATATGAATTAAAACTTGTAGAGCCCCAAGATAACGGTGAACTCAAATCACTTATCCTTGGCGTTCTTGATAAAGAATTTGGGTATACCGGTTCTGGATATGCCTCAGGGGATTCTGAGCTCAACGATATGTATAGTACCTACACAAAACCAACTAGTGGCTATTTCGTTGTTAAGAGAGAGAAGAAGCTGTATGGAGGCTGCGGATTTGCTCCTTTAAAAGGTACAACTGAAAAGGTATGTGAATTGCAGAAAATGTATTTGAGTCAAGATGCACGTGGCTGCGGCCTCGGAGAAATAGTCTTGCGTACATGTTTGGATCAAGCGAAAAAACGCGGCTATTCGCACTGTTATCTTGAGACAACAAAAATGATGACACAGGCGCAAAAGCTATATAAAAAGCTTGGATTTACAGAGTGCAGCAAACAGGGCAATACGGGCCATGATGGATGCGACCTCTTCTTCATCAAGGACTTGGGTACTTTTAACTCAAAATTGTAGAAAGATTGACAACTTATTCAAAAAAATAGATTGATAGAGTGATCTTTGGAGGAGTTGTTATGAAAGTGCGTTCAAGTTTATTTGCTCTGCTCTTTGTTTTACCTACCTGTATATTTGCTGGCATAGTTGGTACCTATACGATTAAGGGATTTGATCCTGATCCTGCTCCTGGCGGGCACTACACAGGAACCATTGCCATTTCTCAAAATGGAGGGGTCTATACAGCCCAATGGTTATTTGAAAGCGGTGAAACAGCTTTTGGCACCGCTGTGCGTAAAGATGACACCCTTTCTTTTGTTTTTAACGAAGATTTTGGGGTTGATTACGGCACACAGCAATATAAAATCGAAGGGGATACTCTCCACGGCCCTTGGGTGCGGTTTGGTGAGAATAGAAAGGGGTACGAAAGGCTTACTAAAATAGGCAGTTAACTGCACTTTTGATGACCTGCATTTTTAGAATATGCAGGTCATGTTGGACAAGAGTAATCAACTATTGTTTTACATATGTATCTGCGAGATCTTGTGCTGATCCCATCCAGAAAGAATCATTGTTTTGGTCAGCAAAAAAGATGGTATCGCCTTGGTTAAATACACGATTTGTGCCATCAGCTGCTTGTAAAACCAACTGAAATCCCTTCACATAGACAAAGTAGGTAATACTGTCGTCTGCATTTGCAATTTTGACAGCCTTTTTTAAAGATATGCCATTTTCTATTCGTGTTACATGGCTCCAATCAGCAGGACCATACTGACACTGATCGTAGAGCCAAGCATAGCCTGGTACTGCATCTGCAAAAGAGAGGGATGGGCAAAGAGTTATTATTGCGCTAGCAAGAACAAGGATTAATTTTTTCATAAACGAGAACCTTTTTGTTAGTTGATGTTTTTCAACGCTTCAAGTTGTAGAAGGGAGTCGAATTTCAAACAACGAACAGAATATTTTAATTAATCTAGATTCAGTACGTACTAGTTAAACGTAATAGGTAGTACGCCGGTTGCCTTTCGTTTCCCACACAGCACCTCTGCAGCGGCAATTTGTGCGTCGGGGTCGTTTTCGTAGGCTACCACGATTCTATCTGCTCCCTGAACAAGGGGAATATGGTATGGAGTGCAAAAGAGTACCACAGTGACTATAGCACTTTCATTTTTGAGATCTTGAATATGGTCTTTAAGTGTATCTACGATTATTTCATCATCGAATGGAAAAGTATGTGTTAACGCAATAACGACATGCTTTAGGCTCTCAGGGCTTTTCTGCATACTTAAACTTTGCAGCTTCTCTTCAAAGGGCTTTAAATCAGGGCTTTGATACATCTCAATATCAGTCAAATCTCTCTTTTCTGCCTCGTCTGTAGATTGGACAGTCGTAATTGCTTGTGTGTAGAGCTTTTTTTTCAGTTCTAGAGCATGCTTTGATTTAAAATTGATAGAGCTTTGCTCTCTGGTATGTAGGAAAGCGCGCGCTTTTGCTTTGAGTATTTTCAACACCTTTTTGTTGATGTCGGTTTCGTTTAAGGTTCCTGAGTGAACCGCTTGTTCAATTGAGTCAATTGCTTTAACTGGATCCAGAGGGCATAATAAAATATCGGCACCAGCTTGAAGGGCTTTTACTTCAACTTCACCTGGCTCATAGCAATCTGCAATTGCTTTCATTCCAAGCGCATCTGTGAAAATCAGTCCATTAAAACCCATTTTTTTCTTGAGAAGCTCAGTCACGATTGCATAAGAGATTGTTGAAGGAGTGTTGGCTGCCTTTTCAAGGGCCGGCACATCCAAATGTGCGATCATGACGGACTCAACTCCTGCATTGATAAGTTTTTGAAAGGGATAGAGTTCTAATTCTTCCAGGTGTTCTTTTGAGTGAGAAATAATGGGCAGCGCCTCGTGAGAGTCTGTAGAGGTATCTCCATGGCCTGGAAAGTGCTTTGCACAGGCAATAATTCCAGCATCTTGAAATCCTTGCATTTGAGCAATTCCAAGTGTAGCTACAAGTTCTTTGTCCGAGCCAAAAGAGCGCATTCCAATTACGGGATTTTTAGGGTTGTTATTGACGTCGACAACAGGTGCAAAATTAATGTGGACCCCTAAAGACTTAAGCTCTCTGCCTGTTTCATAGGCTGTTTTATAAATGAGCTCTGGCTTTCGAACAGCGCCAAGAGTCATGTTAAAGGGAAATCGCAAAACGGCTTCATTATTTAATTGGGAGGCAAGTCCGCATTCGGCATCAAGACCTATGAGAAGCGGTGTGTTGCTCAATGATTGAAAATGTTTGGTAAGGACAATTTGCTCCTCGGGATAAGTATTTCTGCCAAAGAAGATAATGCCGCCGATAGCGTGGGTTTTGATGAGCTCATCTATGTAGCTTTTCTCGAGGTGATAAAGGGGCTGCCAGCGAGCCCATCGTTGAATTAAGTCCTGGTTGCGCTCTTCATTTGATACAGCTGCGACCATGCAGAGCTGTCCAATTTTTTCACGGAGAGTCATCTTCGATAGGAGTTTTTGAGGGCTTTCATGTTGATTTATATCAAATCCTGAAAGGAGAGAGCTTAAGAAAAGTGCAATCGTTAGGATAGAGTATTTCATAAGCATTAAAGTCCTATAACTATAGTGGGAAAAGTATATCTTTTTGTTGATTTTGAGGCTCTTGACATTATTTGAAAAGAAGGTAGATCAAGAGGGGTGGTAACTTTTAAATTGAGGATAAACCAAATGAAAGTACGTTCAATTTTATTTAGTCTATTTTTTGCTCTTCCAGTCGCAATTTTTGCACATGTTACTGGAACATACAATGTATCCGGTAATGATCCTCTCTCTGGCAAGTATACGGGCACGCTTACGATTGATCAAAATGGCGATATTTATAACGCAACTTGGATCTTTCCTAACACTTCAGAGGTTGATACGGCTACAGGCGTTAGAAGAGGAAATACTCTTGCCCTTGTTTTTAATGAGGGTGGTTTAGTTGCTGGCTTAATGCAGAAGAGTGGGTTGTCCTTTGGCGTGCAAGAGTATGAAATTGAGGACAATACCCTGAAAGGTCCATGGGTACGTTATCAGGCAACTCAAAAGGGATTTGAAATAGCAAAGAAAATTAAGTAATTTTCTATAAATTTAGGATGAACCAATGAAACTACGTTCAATTTTATTTAGTCTGTTTTTTGCTCTTCCCGTCGCTATTTTCGCACATGTGACTGGAACATACAATGTATCTGGTAATGATCCTGTATCCGGCAAGTATACGGGCACGCTTACGATTGATCAAAATGGCGATATTTATAGCGCTACTTGGGTCTTTCCTAATACTTCGGAAGTTGATACGGCAACAGGGGTTCGAAAAGGCAATACTCTTGCTTTTGTTTTTAGTGAGAGTGGCTTAGCTGGCGGCTTACGAGTAAAGACCCCAGGGTTTTTTGGCGTACAGGAGTACGAAATTCAGGGCGATACACTCAAAGGTCCATGGGTGCTTTATCAGGCCACTCAAAAGGGATTTGAAGTAGCAAAGAAAATTAAGTAATTTTCTATATTATTTTAGAGCCCTGCAAGCTTTTGCAGGGTTCTTAATTCGTTCGTTTTTAGTGCTTTGAAGAAGTCTGCATCTACAAGCTCTACAGTTGGCATGGCGCGAGATAACACTTCAGCGCCAGTTGAAGTAAGGAGAGGGTTTTTGCTCCTTTCATCTTTTGACAAACCTCTCTTCACAAGCTTTTTCCCCTCGAGCGTTCGTAAAATTTGGGATGTTGTATTGGGATCAAGTCCTGCAAACCTTCCAATTTCAACCTGGCTTGCTTTTTCTCCACCCTTTGTCAGCCAACCCGTTGCTGCAAGAATCACAAACTGAGGATGGGTAAGGTTGAGTGGTTTGAGTCCCGCTTCAATTGCTTTTCGCCACAATGTGCTGGCGCGCCAGAGCAAAAACCCGGGAGATGCTTCAGGACCTGTGTGATCACTTATTTGTGAAAAATCAACTTGAGCCATATTCGACACCCATACAAGAAGCAAGTAAAGCAAAATCTGTTTGAGGAATCTGAAAACAGCCTCTTCGAAAAGGATATCCCCAACGCTGTTTATCTTGAATGAAGGAGAGCTTATCAAGCAACGGAACAATCGCTGCCTCTCGTGAAGGTACGAAGGCAACATCTCGTCTCCAAGGAATGAAATTCTCTGCCATCTGAAATTGATAAGGCTCGCCTGTTGCTATCTGACCGATAGCGGTAAACTTTTGACAAGGGGCCTTTTCGCCAAAATTTGCAGTTGGAGAGTAGTAGACGATCCAGTCTCCCTCTTGCATTTGGTGCAATGGGCTGGCCTTACCATGACACACTTGGCAAAAACCACCTGCAACACCCCGAAGAACATGTTCACGGCTTGCAACGCCAATCCAAAATTTAACCATTTTCGTCCTCATCAATGCAAAGCACTCGAATGCGATGGCCATCAGGGTCAAGCGCCACAAAGGTACGGCTCATGCCATCCATGGCTATTGGGTCTAATGCCATGGGTATGCCAGAGCTCTTCCATTCAGCGTAGAGCTTATCGACATGTTCATCGCTTGATTCTGTAAAGCAGATCTCACATCCGCCAGCAGGAGCTGTAACAGGGGGTCTAGCAGTATGCTTCGACCAGAGTCCTAAATTGACTCCATTGGGAAGAAGAAACCGTACGAATGTCGGATGTTCTTCCACCGGCTTAAGTTTGAGAAGGCGGCTATAAAATGCTCCGCTTTCTTGAGGGTTGTTAACGAAGAGAAGGACATACGTTATATTCGGCGTTTTCATCTCAATACTCCTATTCATTCATACGTATAAACATAATACGTATACGTATTATGTGTCAATAAGAGGTTGTTTTCAGTTTTTTCCAGAGATATACTTGCTGTGATTTACGAGGGATTTTCATGAAATTAATAATTCTTTTTCTATTCTGTATCTCGTCAATATCAGCAGATATGCCCGCTATTTTATCTCCTGCGCTCCAAAAGGGTGATTTGATAGCGCTTGTCTTTCCAGCCTCTTATTTAGATAAGAAACTGGAAGGAGGAGAAGAGGTCGTCAATCGAAAGGCAGCATGGCTCGAGAGCCAAGGATTTAGAACTATTCAATACCCATCCCAAGTGCATATATATGGTTATCTAGCTGGGACTGATAGAGAGCGGGCAGATGCCTTGATGGCAGCTTGGAAAAATCCCGAAGTCAAAGCGATATGGTGCTTTAGAGGCGGATATGGCACACCCCGTATGCTTGATTTATTGGATTATAACTGGATTAAAGATCATCCCAAGATATTCATTGGCATGAGCGATATTACTGCGCTTCACCAAGCTATTCAGATGAAAACAGGTCTTGTCACCTTCTTAGCGCCTGTGTTGAATTTTTTCGATGAGCCGGAAAGTTCTTTTGACTCTGCGTATGCCTTCACTGAGTTGAATAAGGTTTTGGTTGAGAACAAGCGAGGAGAGATATTTGTTCCAGAGGGTCTCAAGGTCATATCAGCAGGCAAGGCAGCAGGACAACTTATCGGCGGGAATATTACCCTTATAACAATTTTATGCGGGACACCTTGGCAGTTAAATACTGAGGGAAAAGTGTTAGTTTTGGAAGATGTGAATGCACCTGTATATAGCGTTGATAGGATGCTTTGGCAGCTGAAGGCTTCGGGTCTCCTTGATAAGCCCGCCGCAGTTATTTTGGGGGGTTGGACAGACTGTACATCTACATACGCGAATGGCTTTACGCTTGATGAAGTGTTTGCTCAGTACTTTAAAGATGCTCCATATCCCGTGATCAGCAATTTTCCCACCGGCCATGATACGTATCAAACAACATTGCCATTAAATATTGCTGTGGAGGTTGATACAGCATTTCTAAAGGTTGAATTGCTTGAAGGTTCGGTGTTAGTGAATCAATGATTGTGCAGGTATGGTAGCTTTGCTCACGCCCTTGTTTGCTCTTTCATAAAAGATCAAGAGAGGCACGATTATGGCAACGATTCCTACAATTATCCCAACGATTGGATAGATAGTTGCGTTATACATTGCGCTTGAGAGAGCGACGACTAAAGATGTGAAGAGAAGCCTGCCACTCGTAATTAAACTCGCAGTAATCCCTTTGATGTCTGGGAAAAGTTCCATGCATTCTGGGAAATAGAGTCCCTGCGTCCAGTTGCAGCCAACAGTATAAAGAAGCATGCTGCCGGTAAGAAGGAGAGGGTCTTTTGGCCCGAAGATAGCTGTCATGAGAAGCGTAATTCCTCCTAAGGCGAGAAGGGCGGTTCCAATAACTTTGACTCTATAATTTCCGAAAAGGGTCAGGACGCGGTTATAGGTAATGCTTGCTAAGAGCCAAGCGAGAAGAAGCGCTGCTTGGTAATAGGGAAAGTCTTGTTTACTTACACCCAATTCAATAACAAAGAGTACGGCCGTTCCAGATAAGAAGACGATGTAGCCTGCAAACATTAAGCTTACAGCTATGGTGAGCTGCCAGAAGGGAAGGCTTGTGCATGTCCTTTTAAAGTCATGCAGGACCTTTTTGATTTGAAAAGGGGATCGTTTGTCTTCATCGAGCGGTTCAGAAAAATAGAAGATGCAGATGATAAGGCTTAATAATACGAAGAGAGCGATGGCAAAAAAGTTGGCTCGAAAGCCATACGTCAGATTGAGATATCCTCCCAGCATGGGTGCGACGGACATAATGAAGGGGATTGATGAGTTGAGGTAGCTTAAAGCGACTACTGCTTTTTCGGCTTGAAAGGCATCAAAGATAATAGCAGTTCCAAGCGTAAAACAGCCTCCGCTGCCAAGTCCTTGGAGAAATCGGCCCCAGAGCATATACTCGAAGCTGTCTGCATAGATTGTAATTATACTGCCCAATAAAAATAAGCACAGAGCAAAGAGAAGAGGCTTTTTTCTCCCAATAGAATCGGATATGGGGCCGTAAAAGGGACCAGAAAGACAGATGCCAACAAAGTTCCAAGTAAGTAAACTTTGAATCTGATCTTCGGAGGTGCCGAAATAGGCCATCATATCTGCAAAGGCAGGAAGATAGATATCTGTCTCAATGCACGCGGCAATAAAGACGACGGTGATAAGGAGAAGATATTTAAGATCTCTAAAAGTCATGATTGTTGGGATTATTAAGTAGAGTAATTTTTTCACAAATTTTTAATTAAATCAAGTATTTACTTAATTTTTAGTAGGGTTTTTATGATTTCTATTGCACTTTTAGCAGGCCAACAGTTGCTTTCAGCTCCAAATGTTGAATCATCAAAAGTGATTTTGGATAGTTATTTCCAAGTGATAGAGGATCGTCTCTGTCTTTCTGATGGTTCTAAATACAATTATTTTTCTGTGGCACCGCGATCGGACGCTGTCGTAGTTTTGGCCATCACAGAGGATAATCGTGTACTACTTAATCAAGAGTATAGACATCCGACTGGAAAGTTTCTGCTTACCTGTCCAGGCGGCAAAATTGAGGAGGAAGAGCCTATCATAACAGCTCAAAGAGAGTTATTAGAGGAAACGGGCTTTACGGCTGAAGAGTTTGTCTACTTGGGAAGCGCTTATCCATATCCAGGGATAAGTTGCCAGAAAATCTATTTTGTCTTAGCGAAGAGGGTATCAAAAGTGCAAGAACCCAACCGTGATCCTGGAGAAATCCAAGAAACACTATTGTTGACTTTGGAAGAGGTAAAGCGAATGATTCAAAACGGTACGGACATCGATGGACAGCTTGGTACAGCTTTTTTTCTTTATTCTCAGTTAAAGTAGTCACCTTTGACAAATTAAACATTTGTTTATAGAATGAGTTTGGTTATTAGGAGGATATTATGTCCAAGGAATCCAAACACCGTAGAGAAGACAGAAAAAAACCTGCTCATACGCTCAAAGAAAAAAGAGCGTTGAAGCATGAAAAGCGTCAACATCAACATGAACACAGAATTGATGATACGCGCGGTCCTGCTGATCAAAATCAGTAGGGTTAAATTTTGGTTGGGATAACTAAAAAGGTTGTACTAGGCTTGACCTGCGACATCATGTTGGACATGCTTGTTAATGACTATTTAGGTTCATCCCAACCAGATTCAAATTTCTCAATATCTTTCTAGGGAAATCTCCTCCCTATCCTGAAAAGTACAGATGCATCAGGTATTCTTTCCTTGCGGCTAATTCCTTCCTTGATTGAACATTTCTTCGTTCATCGTGCTCAAGGTGATGATGCTGCTGAATCTATTACAACGCATGCAGCATCTGTCCCTTGAGTTTGGCACGAAATTTGAGCGTAAAGGCGGAGAGCTTTGTATTCGACCTTTTGCATAACTTAAGCGGCTTGTTAAAACCGATCTTTTTTGCACTTTTTAATTTCTGTTTCCTCGCCTACACTATGTGTATGTCTTGTCGACAGAAATTAAAAATAGCGAAAAAATCTCTGATTTTTCCAAACCATTTAAGTATGCAAAAGGTCTATTGAAATACCAAGAGGCAGTGGAAGTTCAACGTGAGCTTGCTGAAAAGGTTATCGTTGAAGACTTGGCTGATTCAATCCAAATCGTTGGCGGGATGGATGTCAGCTGCAACCTCTATGATCCTCATCAGATGATTTATGCTTCAACGGTTGCTCTTTCATATGAGAACTTGCAGGTGGTAGAAACGAGCTCTGTTGCTGAAAAACAGACCTTTCCCTATATCCCAGGCCTTTTGAGTTTTAGAGAGTCCCCATCACTAATACGCTCCTTTGAAAAGCTTCAGAAAAAGCCCGATGTACTTTTAATTGATGGTCAAGGAATATGCCATCCTCGAGGGTTGGGTATTGCAAGCCATATTGGCGTCCTGTTGGATATACCGACCATTGGTGTTGCTAAATCGATTTTGGTTGGTGAACAATCGGGAGAACTTGGAAAAGAGGTTGGCAGTCAACTGTCCTTGATCTGGAAGGGCAAGACTGTAGCCATGTCTTTACGAACAAAGCGAGGATCAAATCCTCTCATCATATCCATAGGCCATCGAATATCTCTACAGACTGCTGTCGAAGTTGTTAAACGCTGCTTAAAGGGATATCGTTTGCCAGAGGCGACAAGGCAGGCACATATTGCTGCTAATCAACATAGAAGGAGTAGGACATGGACGCCGTAACGACAAATTTTCTTAATGGTTTTGCCAAGATGGTGAAAGCAAGTGAAGGAAAATCTCTTGAAGAGGCAAGAGCTATGTCTAAAGCCTTCTTTTCTGTTCCTAAAAGCTCTTTTGAAACGGTTGCTCGATTTGAGAATGTACTTGTCCCCGATCAAGAGTATGCAATTCCAGTGCGAGTTTTTATACCTGAAGGAAAAGGACCATTTCCCTTGATGATCCATTTTCACGGTGGCGGGTGGGTATTTGGGGGTATTGATCAGAATGAAAACTTTTGCCGAAGGATGGCAAACCGTGCAAAGGCAGTGGTTGCGACAGTAGAATATCGTCTCGCGCCTGAAAATCCCTTTCCAAAAGGAGTGGAAGATTGTTACAAGGCAACTCAATGGCTTATAGAACATGCAAAACAATTTTCAGCAGATGCCCATCGAGTCTGCGTTGCGGGAGAAAGCGCAGGCGGTACTTTGGCAGCAGCTGTTGCACTCATGGCACGTGATCGAAAAGGTCCAAAAATCGCACTTCAGCTTCTTCTGTATCCTGTAACTACCTCGTCCCTTGATAAAAAAGTCTATGATGAAAGCCCTGACCAGTCTTTTGTTACTTTTGCCGGTATGAATAAGTATTGGCAGATGTATGTGCAAAATCCCAAAGAATTGAAAAACTCGTATGCATCGCCTCTAGATTGCTCAGATTTAAGCAACCTTCCTCCAGCCTATATTGTGGCTGCTGAATTTGATCCTCTTTGCGTAGAAGCTATAGCATATGCCAAGAAGTTGAAGTCGTTTGGCGTTTCTGTTGAATCAAAAGTTTATCCGAGAACGATCCATAGCTTTATGAACATGCCAGTTGATTTAAAATATACCGAGCAGGCAATTCAAGAGGCAGCAGCAAGAGTAAGAGCTTTATGATTTATCGAATGGTTGCAATGGTCCTTGGAGCTTTGATGATCACCTCTCTTTTTGCAGATGGTGAGACTCCGAAATATCTCTACAAGGTTCTTTCGGTTGAAAATTGGAAAGCAAGCGACAAAACGGTTAAGCTTTCTTCAGAGGATGATGCATTCATCCACCTTTCAACTGAAGATCAGCTAGATCGAATTGTTGGCAAATATTGGGCTCAAGTGCCCGAATATGTCATCTTAAAGATTGATACATCAAAACTGCCCGGCAAGCTTCTATTTGAGGCAAATCCCGGCGGTGAAAACAAATACTATCATCTATACAACGGCTCGATTCCTCTAAATTCTATCGTAGAATCAAAAACCGTCAAACGGTCTTGATTTGAACTGTTGATGAGAGAATTCCAATATTCTCTCATCTTTGGGGAGAGATGGGAATTGACTCTTGAAAGGGTGAAGGTTCTCTTTTGAAATTCAGTATCAATCAAGGCGAAGGTGCCATTTTTCGTATAGGGAATATTGATTCTCAGTCCAGTTGATCCATAGCCCTGGCTTAATATAATGAAGAGCTCATCAAGGACTTCTTTGGTAGCTTTCGTTTTCCAGGCTTTCTTAGTTTCTTTTGATTGAACGAGTTTCATGTCTGTAACTACCAAGACGAAGGTAGAGGACGTGCCATTTTGCAGCAGAACGCGGTAGAGCCATTTATCCGGAACTGTGAAGTATCGCATTTTGTTTTGTGCGATAATCTTTCGAATAGCTGAAGCTCCTATACACCTTTGTATAAGCCATTGTTCTCCGGTAAGTCCATTTCTTCGCCTCGTTTCTGATTCGAGGTATATTTTGAGGAGATATCCCTTTAATTTAGGATGTTGAACAAGTCGGATACCGCTGTATTTTTGTGCTCTGAGAATTTTGAAGCCGGCTGTTTTAAGAGTTTTCTCATTTGCGATAATGCCAGGCGATTTGAAAAGTGAGTCTAGAAGTATTCTTAAGCTATCTTTTTCGGGAAGAATATAGGGGGTTGGATCGAGAGGTTCATTTGGGATGAGAACCGATCCCTGAATCAAAAGAAAAGTAAGTAAGAGAAATTTGACGACTTGTTTCATTTCTCTATTCAAATATTTTTAAGACACTGTTAATTGCATCGGGAGATACGCTTACACTTCCTGACATAGTCGTATCGAGGGAATAGATAAGAAATAGAAGATATCCCATAGCGGCTGCAAGAACAGATGCCATCAAGATATGTGCTCTGTGGTTATCAAGTCCAAAAAACCAAATGAATGCAACCATGCTGATACCGCCCAGTATAAGGAAAGACCACATTTCAGGGCCTAGAGAGCCTTTGCTATCTAAAAGCCTGCAAAGTCTTGCTTCTGTGAGAAGATTTAATTTGTTTATCGATTCAGCATACCAGGTTTGAAGCCTTGGAGTTGATGGGTCAATTTCGTAATAGGATTTCCATAAAGCATTGAGAGCATCTTCGGTCATTTTGCTTTTCTTTTCATTCACCATGCATTCCCATTCATCGTCTAACAAGCATTGGGTATAGTGTTTGATACCTGCTCGGATGTCTGTCCTGTTTTTGTCTGGATACACTTCCGCATCGCGGTAGAGAGCTGCGATATAACTTGCTTCGGTTTCTACGGCACCTACAATCTTATCAAATCGTTGTTGCGCATTGACGACAGTAAAGCCCAAAAGGACTGCGTAGAGGACCCCTAAATTTGTATAGACGAATCCTGCGACATCATGGTGTGGACGTAGATGCTCGGGTTTAAATTTTTTCCGAACGAGGAATATCCCTAAAATGGTAACCGCTACAAAGAGGGCTGCCATGAGAGTAGACCCATAGAACCAAGATAAATTACTGAGATATTCAAAAATAATCATATATACAAGCTATCTTTTTTCGTTATTTCTTGAAAAGAGCTTGCTCAATAGCGATAGTACTTCTAGTCAATTAATGGTCTTAATATGTGCCGAGCTCTCCTTTTTTTTGTTCTTATCTGCACGAGCCTTACAGCTGAAATTTATGAGGGATGGTTTCCCTGGAGTAATAAAAGTCGAATTAAAATGCTTGCACACTGTTTGCCCTATAATTCCAAGGGATTAATTATAGGAGGGGAGGGGTCAGGAGTTTTTGATCAGTGCAGAGAAGCGTTTCCGGCAGGTGCATTTTTAGAGCTCCCTCCGAAAGCTAATATTAAGAAGGTAGTATCGGTTGACTATTTAGTGGTTGATTATGGGAAATTCGAGCTTGTCTGGCTAAAGAATGCACTCAAATTTTTTCCTCAACTTAAATCAATCTATATAAAAACTCAGCACTCTGCAAATTTCATTTATCTTCATAAATTTCTTGCTCAGGAAGGTTATATTCTTGTTGCTCGCTGGTATGAACAAGGACTTGTTGATGAAGCTATTTTTATCCGCCGAGATTTGTATGAAGGATATGTCAATGCCTTAAATTACTCTGAGTTATCTATTTATAATCCACCGATATATAAATCTCAAATATCCATAGAGAACTATTTAAAGCCTGCAAACAATAAGGGAAGCAGCCACTCATTTCAATCCATCGATTTTATTTACATGATAAATTTGGATGAAAGACCTGAAAAATTCAAAATTGGTGCAGGTGGACTCGAAAGATATGGCATAAATCCGTATCGCTTTTCAGCTGTAAATGGTTGGAAGCTTCCTCATAATATTGTAGATGCTGTTGGCCTTCGGTTTACTTTTGGATTTCCAAAAGAAAAGTATCTTGCGCTCGTCTATCGCCAAGAACAGGACAAAGAATATCCCAGCTACGAGTTTATTCAGGATCCAAATGCATCCTATTTTTGTTTTGGGCTAACTCGTGGTGGAATAGGTATTGTGTTGAGCCATATTTCCGTGCTTTATGATGCTCTGAAATCTGGGTATAATACCATTTGGGTTATGGAAGATGATGTAAAAGTGATTCGAGATCCTCAACTCCTTCCAGAATTGATGAACCAGCTCGATGATTTGGATCCAAATTGGGATATTCTTTTTACAGATAGGGATACAAAAGATAGGCAGGGATTTCTCGTTCCTTGTAGAGCTGTAGCCATGCGCCCAAATTATCCGTTAGAGCCGCTTCAGGCATTTATGAGTAAGTTTTATCAAGTTAGTAAAGATATAAGCAGGACTGGGATGAGGTATGGGGCCTATTCAATGATCGTTCGCAGGTCCGGAATGGAGAAGATACTGCAGTATTACAAAACCTATTCTATCTTTCTTCCCTACGATACAGATATATGGTTGATACCAGATCTTCGAATGTATACTGCCAATTACGATATTGTATCGACAATACCCGATGCGATCACGGATAACGGCAAGCCGAACTACAAGTAGTTCGGCTTTAATGAACTATCGAATAACAGTTATTTTGATGATTTTTTGCGGCTCTTTTGGTTTATCCATAGCGCCGGTAGGAGTATTTTCAATTTTTTGAACAACGTCATATCCCTTTGTCACTTCGCCAAAGATCGTATGGCGCTTGTTGAGCCAGGGTGTGGGAGCTACCGTGATAAAGAACTGGCTTCCGTTGGTTTTTGGACCGCGGTTAGCCATAGCGAGTATTCCTGGTTTATCAAATTTCTTATGTTCGCTGAACTCATCTTCAAAAGATTTACCCCAGATTGATTCTCCGCCTGTTCCCGTTCCTTGTGGATCGCCGCCTTGAATCATAAAGCCAGGTATTACGCGGTGAAAGATAGTTCCGTCGTAATAGTGGTCTTGAGCATGTTTAACAAAGTTTTCAACTGCTTTTGGCGCGATATCGGGAAATAAGGTTACTTCAAATGAACCTTGATTTGTTTCGATAAGAACTTTTGTTGGCAATAATTTTTGACTTTTCACTTCTTGCACTTCTTGAGTTTGCATTTGTTGAACTTCCTCTGCTTGAACGCTATTTAATGACAGCATGCAGGCAAATATGCGAAACCAGTTCTTCATGGGAACTCCTTTCCATTTAATAAATACTCGCTTACGATACTGCATGCTTTATTTTGGTAGGTACTATGATACGCAACATTCTTATTATTTGTGCAGTAACCTTTTCTTCCCTCACTGCGGAAATCAAGCAAGCGCACTCTTTCAAAGAGATAATTCCCAATAGTACTCTATCTACGTTGATACTGCTCGATATTGACGATACCTTGCTCATACCCAAGCAGATGCTGGGCTGCGATGAGTGGTTTATGTATAGGAATAAACAGCATCTATCGAAAGGTCTCAATGCTCATGATGCATTAAAAAAGCTGCTTGATGAATTTTGGGCTATCAGACATTTGTCCGTTATGGAGATCGTTGAACCTGGAACGGACTCCATTATCTCTAAAATGCAGGATGAAGGCTTTACTATCATGGGGCTCACCACCCAAGGGCTTACTCTTGCAACCTGTACCTGGCAGCAGCTTTTAGCGAACAATATTGATCTTACAAGGACTGCTCCCATTCCGCACGACTACTTCCTTAACTTAAACGAGCATGGCGTTCTCTATCGCCACGGCATTCTCTTCACTTCTGGAACTTCCAAGGGAGAGGCGCTCTTTCAACTGCTCGAACAAAATGATGTTTTTGTTGATCGGGTTCTCTTTATCAATGATAAGGCGAGCCATCTCAAAGAAGTTGAAGATGCAGCTATAAAGCGGGGAGTCGAGTTTATAGGCCTTCGATATGCCTATTCGGATGCTCGAAAAGCTCTCTTTGATCCTGAAATTGCAGATATACAGTTTACCTGGTCCAATTTTGGCCGCATTGTTTCTGATAGTGAAGCAAAGGACATTCTCAATAGGCAGAAAGGTCTTGTTACGTGCTATGGAGATTCCCAGTAAGCACTTAATTACTCATTCCAGTTAATTTTTGGCTCTGGAGGCTTAGGAGGCAGTCCCTCTTTAAGGCGTTTTTCAATATATTCTATATTGTTCAGGAAGTTTTTGTTCTCTGCTGAGTTGCTTCCCTTCTTCTCTAAACCCTCTTTTCGTGCTTTTTCGACAAAGTCGTTGAGTGCTGCTTTTTCCTCATTTGTCCCTGAATAATTATCCATAAAAAGGGTAGTCATAAGGCCAGAACTAAGAGGGAGCAAGTCTCTCATTATGTTCACAAATGTTGTTTTATCTGAGGGAGTATCTTTGTAGAAGGGAGATTGATATTTTGCCTTTTGAGCGGCGAACAGGATACCTACAAGACTCAATCCAGATTCAATCTTTCGCCTTTCGTCTATACGATAATTTATATCTCTGCTTTTCTCGTACGTTACTTTATCAAACCTTCTTAAGTTAGTTACCGTCTCATTCATAAATATTCGATGGAGTGCAAGTTTTTCGTTTTCATCTGAAAAATCCATACAGCCGCTCAAAAGCTTACCTTGTACAATTCCATCATATAATTTCTCTCTATCGGCTAAGAGCTGCTTTTTCTCATTTATTCGATCAAGCGCTTTGATTTCATTCGGTTCGGTAAGCTTCCCGACAGCTCCTGCTGCAAACGTATCCTTGACTGTCTGTTCATATGTCCACGAAGATACTTTTTCTTTTATGCTTTCTAAGGCTTTGGTTTCATTTTCAGCAGTAGTAGATTGTCCCTTCAAGAGTTTGTTGAGTACATTTTTCTCGTTGGTATCTATATCTTTTCTATTCTTTATGCGATTGATAGCATCAATTTCTGCTTCAACAGTAAAATTGGCGGGCGCTGTTAGGAGCTTATCGAGTGCCTTAAGCTCCTCTTTTTCTATGTCCTTCTCAATATCTACGATGTTCTTACCCCGAATAGTCAAAGGTCCTTTGTCAGAGAGAGCTATAGCTGAAAATAATTGTTTACCAGAAGATTGATCCGTATCATAGCAGTGTAAAAACTCCTGAAAATCGCTTGAGTCTAGATAAAGAATTGAAGGCTTTTGATTTGAACTAAAGGGGTTTGGCGCCATCCATACGAGATATTGAAGTGGTTTTGACCCGATATTGGGAGATACCCGAGTCTCTACATTTCGAAGAACATCAAGGCGATATTCTATGTTGTATATCCTTTTACCTAACGATGGTAAATCTGAAAGCGGGAGTGCGTTGTACTTGCCATCTTTAATGAAAAGGGAATTCCAACCCTTATCTATGCCATAAAATTCAATTGTGCTTCGTTGCTGCTGCTGTTGTTGCGCTTGCTGTTGTTGCGCTTGCTGTTGTTGCGCTTGCTGCTGCTGCTGTTGCTGCTGAACAGAGCAGACAGTAACGACCTGTCCTTGGCCTTGCGAGCAGGTTGTCTCATCAAATTCCGGAATAAGAGATGTATGTATACCTTTACGAGTTTTGAGATGATCGCTTGCATCACTCATCGTTTTTGTCTGTGCCAATTTAAAGATTTCGTCGTAGCCTTGTAGTGGCAGGTTTTGTCCTTCTGCAAATTTGCCTCCGAGTCTTTGTCCTTCCAGCATCATTGGGTTGAAGAGGGTCTCTTCGGCTACCTTCTTCTTCATCCCTATAGCTAAATCCTCCATCATACTGCCTGTAGGATTGAGGATTGATTTCAGGGTCTCTTCAGTTTTCTTTTTAACCTGTTCAATGCTCTCTTCGCTCTTAATCTTCGTTTTGACTTTAGCTAAATCCTCCAGAGATTGCTTTGTCTCTCGGAGGATATATTTTTTTCTCCCTTCATAGGCATTCTTGATCGATGGAATATCTTTAGCTGTTGCAAAGGCTGAAGCTCGTACACGTGCTTTGAAAAGCGCCTGTTTGGGTAAGCGTTCGATCTTTCTCTTCTCAGCAGCCAAATTGTCCTTTTGGACATACTGATCCTGGTTGTACTCACAATAGGCAATCACATCTTGGATAGTGATTTTCCCCTCTGGTTTTTCCAAGAGTTCTCGGATGGTTTTTTCAACTTCTGGAGTTAAAATCACATCGAACATTTGTCCTTTGAGAAGCTCTCTTAAGCGCATGACTGCCTGGATAAAGTCCTTTGTGAAAAGGTTATTTCCGATAGTTAAAACAAACTTTGCACCAGGCTTTTGTTTGATATCGACCCCAATAAAGTCTGTATAAATTGTTTTATAGGTGCCTAGATCAGGCGGGGGGACTATCGATTTAAATTTTTGCGTCGTTTTATTTTCGACACTTAAAGCGTAAATATCGCCTCCATCATTGTAGAGGATATATTTAGTCACTTTATCGCCGCTTTTCTCGACGGCTTCTGCAGCCTGAGCAGCCTGTTCAAAAGTAGTTTTACCTTTTGTATAGACGCCCGGATCAATAATGCCGTCATATTCCGTAATAAGGTTTATAGTAGCATCACGAACTTCAGCTTGAGTCGTGCCTTTAAGCGTTGTCACCTTCATATCATCTGCATGTTTGACAACTGCCCAGAAGGTGCGGCCATCTGCGCCTTTACGAGTGGCTCCAGTTAAATCAGCTTTATCAGAGAATGTATCCTTGTTATAGGGAGTTCCTGTCATACCGGCCGAAGATCGACCCATATCATCTAAGTCGTAGGCGTCAGCAGAGACCTGTTGTATATTGTATTTGAGTTTTGGCAGGACGAATTCTTCACAGAAGGTGAGCCGGCGCTCAAGTTTTGTGGGATCATTGAGCTTAGCTAAGATTTTGGGAATATCGCCCTCATCGCCCAAAAGCAATTCCAGATCAATGCCATACTCTTTGAGTACTCTTTGATAGGTTGGAGTTTCCTTCATTTCAATAAACTCTTCTCCAACCGAGCGGTCTTTTTGGATGGCTGCACGAATTGCTTCAATAAAGGCTGTGGCTTGTGGTTCATTCATCCCTTCTTGAAGGTAGTTTTGAATGGTAAAGCCAACCAGTTCAAACTCATTACTGTATTCAGAGCCCGCTAATTTATGGGGCCCTACCTCTTCCCATTTTTCCCGTCGTCCATAACCACCCTTGACACCGCCACCAGTTACAAGGCAGGAGTTGGGGAGTGTTTCACTGATGAATACTTTCAGTGCGATGATCTTTTCATATTCGGAAGGGTTTGATTTGGCGAGGTCTGCAATTATCTTTGGGATGTTGTCCTCATTGAGCTCTTTTTTATCTACAGTCCCATGGAGAAGATACGAAGTATAAATCTTTTTGACTTCATCGTTTTTACCTTCTACATAGCCTGCAACAAGCTCTTTAAGCGCCTCTTTTTTTGTTTCTGGAGGAAGATCTACATGGGTGTTTTGAAGGAGGGCATTTTTCAGCATGAATAGGTTTTGGGAAATTATATCATCAGCATTTAAAATCTGTTTATAGATGTCGAGAGCTGTTGAACGTTTCCAAGGCTCTACCGGAGCCTTTTCTCCTTCGCTCTTATTGACCTCTTGGTGAAGATCATTGATTGAGTCGACCTCGTCGGTTAACTTAGCCATTCGGTCGTCAAGTATACTTAGAAGTGTTCCCAATTTCTGATACTTTGTAAATATTGCAGTCTCTTCGGTAGATCCAGATTTTGCTGCTTTGAGCTTTATTTCAAGATCATCAAAGAGGTCATGAAGTACTTGTAAGCTCTGCCGAGTTGTGAGCATGACTCCTTTTTGATGAATAGTGTCTGTACATCGCTGAGTGAAGTAATCGAAATCTTCGTTAGAGAGCTCTCGGCTCATCGGCACTTCAAGGCAAAATTGTTCAATACCGAAGTTGTCTTTAAGAATTCGGTCGAGCTCATTTCTGTTGGCGTTATAGAGCCAGTCGGGAAGTACAATTGTTGCAAGGATACCCTCCTTTTGCGCCATGAGAGCGGCAAAGAGGGGAATAACGGACGCGGTTTTACCCATACCTGGGGGCAGCTTATTAATGGAATTTGGGTTGTTGACTAAGTTGCGTGCAAGTTCGATATTCTCTTTTCGAAGGGTAAAACCTTTCATATACTCAAGCATAAGATAGGGCCTGCAGCCGGGCTCGCCCATAGAATAGTGCTGTTCGCTGAGGGCGAGTTCATAGATATCTTTCTTCCAGTCGTTATCCTGGAGGTCAGCATCTGTACGTTTCTCAAGCTTGGAGACGAGCTGTTTAGCTTGGTTGCTTGCGAGCGTGTTCAGCATGTACGTTTTAATGTCTTTTTCCAGCTTGCCGATATCGACATCGGTTCTACCGACACTTTTAAGAAGCGCTTCTAAGTTCTTGGTTCCTTGAGCATAGGCACCGACAATGCGGTCCATGCTTATTTCCTTATGAGAGGTTGTCTGGACTCTTTTAACTTTTTCAAGCTCCTCTTTTGGAAGAGTGCCGTTGACCGCTTGATAGATGTCGTTTTTATATTTCTTTTGCATCGTGCTGGTATTTGTCTGCACAGCTTTAAAAGTTTTTAAAAGCTCTTTACAGCCCTCTTCGCTTATCTCTACATTCAGGGAAGTCTGTTCAAGGAACGCATCTGTATCCTCTTTGAACTCCTTGAATTTACCCTTCATTATTTCTGGGCCTTTATCAAAGAACTCTTCTACCTTTTTGTTTGGTTCAGTAACTTTCGTGATTGTTAAAGGTTTAAGTGGGTCAACCTTTGGACTAATTATGTTGACTTCTCCATACACTCCATGGGTTTCTTTATTGTTTACAAGCGGTTCGGAAGGTTTTGGCTTGGTCTCTTTTGGAGGCTCTGGCAAGATTAGGGTATCTTTTTCGATTTTCTTTTGAAGTTCTGTATGAAAATCGGCTCCTACTTCTTTGCTTACAGGATCTGGCCTCTTTTTTTCTGGTTCAGGTACTTTTCCGACCTCACTCTCTTTTTTGGCGCTATCGGCGAGTTCTGTAACAGCAACCATAAATGACTTTATGGCATCCATCTCTTCATCAATAGGCGTTTTCGGAGGTTTTAGTTCAACGGGCTTAGACTCATCTTCGGGTTTGAACAACTGCATGACGTTGCCTGCGGCGTCTTTACCAGATTTCATTAACCCTTTACCTACTGACAAAGCTTGAAGCAACCCTAAGCTTCGAATGCCTTTGGCTATTTCTGGGAATGAAAAAGTGCTCTCTTTTTGTCCCTTGTCAATACGCTTTTCTTGCACAGCAAGACACTTGATAAAGAATGACTTGAACTGCGGCCCAGTAATACTACGAGGCATACAACTGTTGATGGCCTCTTTGAGCTCTTTTAAGTCATCTTTGCTTTTTGCTTTAAAGATATGTGTACAGAGAGCTGGGAAGTAGTCGATCATGCTTGCATCTGGAGAGGATGCAAGCAATTGGTAAAAGGCTCGAAGCTCTTCTTTAGTTTCCAGTTTTTTGCTGATATCCATGCCAAGATAGAGTGGAAGGGCAAGAATATCAGGTGTAAATGAACCGAGAGTTTCGCCCATATGGGCTGTTTTTTGTTTTCCCGTCATTTTTTGTTGGTATCGCTCTACAACCCCTTTAACTGCCTCTGAAATATGCATAGAGAGTTTTTCTTCAGAAGTTGAAGGCCCTGTTAATGTGCGAATAAGAAAGGTAAATTGATCCTTGGTAAGATTCTTCTCCATGGCATCGAGTACATCTTTAGGAAGATCTTTACTGTCACCAGAAGAGAGCTTTTTCACTTTTTCATCGTCTGAGGAGATGAAGAGAGTTTCAGTTAAAATCTTGTTGATAAGATCATCGCGCGGTTTAAGTTCGAACGTGGTTTTTTCATCTTTAGTTTGTGCGCATTCCCATTTGAGCATGCTCATCCACATGCTGATTTTGATTTTTGAGGAAGCTTCTGAAGTGTCGGGCCATTTCTCAATCCAGGAATAAATCTCCTTCAATTCCTTGGTAGGTATATTATTCGTTATGCTTTTTTCAAAAAATGCTAATGCTTCTTGATCGCGTTTTTGAGTCAAATATACATAGCCCATGTAGGCATTTGTGGCTGGATCTTTGGAGGTGAGCACCCTTTCCCCAGCAATTGTTTCTATGTCCATAGTGACAAGAGGAATATCGGCATCGGTGGAAGTAAATTTTTGGATAACATCTGTGTGGTATCTTCGATAATCCTTTTCGCCCTCAGATGTACCCCCTTTTTGGCGAACCTGCTGCTCGCTGACAGGCATTAGCTCGCTCATAGGCATCAGGATCTTCTCTTTGTTCTTTTTGACATCCTTGAGCACCTGAAAACCATGGATACCGGACGGGATAAGCTCTCTTTGATCTGTTGAGGTTTGGTGGATTTCTCCCTGGCTTACAAATTCTGTTCCAATCCCTGGAAATGAAAGCTCTCCCTTGGTATTGATCACTGCCATCATTTCAGAAAAGGCTCCCGGCGGATGGAGGTGCGATTTTGGGAAAATGAGGGTAACTTCGCCTGTCTCTTTTTTATAGCAGGCGCCTCTTGGATCAATAGATGTGATTACTTGATGCAGGTATGAGCCTGGTACTACTTGAACTACAGATCCATACTCTTTATGTTTGATAGAGTTGATCTGGAGTCCTTTTCCAGAAGGAGAGAGGGATACATCTTCGCGCTTTGATAGGGAGATCTTGCCGGGAGTTAATGGATCGGCCAGGACGGCTTTGGGATTTGTTTGTGCGCTTTCAACATCAACCCACATGCTTCTTCCGCCGAATAAAAATCGGTACTCTTCGGGAATTTGACAAGAGGTTACACCATCGCCGTCAACTCCGGTTGGGACATATTCATGCCAAACTTTATCGAACTGTCTTTGAAAGGCGCTCTTTTTCCCTCCAGTAGGATTTTCCGACTCAACGATTCGAACAGGGATTTTGTCCTTCTCCCCTTTGACTGTCAGATCGGTATCATAGAGTGTGAACTTTGTGCCGCTCTTTTTATCTTCGTTATAAGAAATACGCCATATTATTCCTTTGGGTAGTCCCATTTCTCCGAAGAGATCGGAATCCTCTATAGATGGATCTAAAAGTGTTGTCGCTTTCCCTTTTTCTAAGAACTGCCCTTTGTCAAGGCGGAAACTAAACTCACCAGAGGTAAAATAGGGCGAATTGACCTTCCAATCAAACGTCGTATCACCTGTTTCAGTTTTCGTTTTATGTACGAGAGTGTTTAGAAAATGGTCTCTTGATGCTTTATCGGTTTGTTCAAGGGCTAGGTTGACATTAAGCATGAACTCTGATGCCTTCTTAAACCCATAGGTAAATCTTGAGTCATCATTGATTTGATTTTTTTGTAGATAGTTAAATGCAATAAATGCTTGCTCGATCTGCTCACGGCCATGTTGGACTATCGGTTTAGTTGGATCCTTACTGGTTGCTGATACTTTAAGCATATCGAGCATCGATTCAGGATTCGGATAGGACTCTTGAAGAGCAACAAAGAGGTGCTGAAAAAAATATGCTTGCTGCTCTTTTGGTCGTTTTTTAAAGTCTGGAACAAGGTTAAAGAAGTCATTAAGATAATTTTTTTCTAACTTTAAAACATCCTTGATTGCAGGTTCTTGAGTTAAGCGATGAAGAAGAGTAAGGGTATTGATGGCTTTGTCGTAGTTTTGGGGGTCTTTGAGTGAGGAGGTGTATGATTTATGTAATTTTTGAATAATCTCCTCAACAACCTGCTTATTATTTTCAATGACCTCTTTGTTAAGGACGTTTGGGCGTAAGATGAGTGAATTAATCAGTACCTGCGCCTCTTTTCTTGCTGCGAGTGTTGGGGCATCCGTAAGTAAGATATTGAGATTGGTGAGCGCTTTGGAAGCGGCTCCTGCAAAACCCCAGCCGGGGGATAATAATTTTAGTTTTAACAAGTCATCTGCTGTGAAAGCACCTTCCGTCCTTACATTGGCATAGACTGAGTATTCATTAATAAAAGCAGTGCCCTCTTCGCCTTTTCCAAACATGGGTTCGAAGAAGTTGTTCTTACAATACTGATCATTTGACACATCTTTATTGTCTGTCGAGCTTAAAGAAATATTGTCCTTTGTAACTCCTTTTAGTGGGCTTATTTTTTCCAGTCTTTCAACAGTGACATTTGGGTCAAAGCTAAGGGGAGGGGCCTTTTTCTTTTCAGGCGGTTGCACACCCGTGCTTTGAGCTGCTAATTCTTTTTCTCTCTTAATTTCTTCATCTGTTTTGGGTGGGGGAGGGGGGGCATCTTTTCTTTCAGCATATTTAGCTGTTAGTTTAGACGTGAGAGCAATGCCAAAGGGATGAATGATAAGACTGTCCATCGGCAGATCGGTGTCTTTTTGAAGATTTAGATTGGTCAGTGAAACTTTCGTGTTTGGATCTACCGTTTGTTGAATTTTAAAGCCTTCTTTGGGAATAGATCCAAAATGGTTTTTAACATAGGAGTTCAATGCTTTTTGTCCATACTCAGGACGGTCTTTAACCCAGTCTAGATTATCAAGTTCAGGCCCTTTCATCTTTCTCCTAATGGCGCCAACAATACCGCGAAGGCCTTGCCCAATATTGGAAAAGATCCTGTTCATAGGTTCTTGGACGTTGGAAAAGCCGCAGGCAACCATTGAGCTCAAGAGCGCAGTTTGACGCGCCTGACTAAAGAGGGGCGGGAGCTTTCCTTGGAAATCGATATTGCGGGCATAATTACTCTGCTCATTTTTTAGGCCATATTTCTCGTTGAGTCTGCTGTAGACATTTGTCATTTTCTCATCTTTGGATGCTTGAGGAAAGTAATCTATAGGCCTCTCCTTCTGCTCTTGGAAGTAGGTTCGGACTTTTTCTGCTTGGGCGCGGGCCTCTTTAGATCCAACAGAGGCAAAAACATCATTGTCTAGGACTTTTTGCAGGAGGTTGGAGTTAGAGATGATGGGGACATCTTTTTTATCACAGCCCTTAAGAATGGCGTGCTGGCAGAGCAAGGTATCAAAGTGCATCGACATGGACATTATGGAGATCATCCGTTCTGTGTTGGGAGTTTTAGCATCTCCTCCATAGAGAGATGTTGCAAAAAAGACTTGGTTTAAGCTTTCAAGTTCTTTTCCCCACGATTCAATATCCTTTTCAGTTAGGGTTTCAGGTATTTTAATTTGGTTTATGATTTTGTCAATGGACGATGAAAGAATGGTCCATTCACCAGCCTTTACGACTGCGTCGAGGGTTTTGTTCAGCTCTTTCAAACCATCAAGCGATTCGACCTTTGTGGATAAGAGCTTGAGATCGCAATTTTCAATTCCTTTTAAATCGCTCGTGCCGCTGCCAGACTTAGGGGAGATAATTTTTGGAAGCTGGACAGCGCCAATATTTTTTACATTTTGACTTTCTTCTTGCGCTTTTTTTGGGATGGTATTTTCAAGGTGGTCGACCAGTTTTAAGGTTTGTTGAAGCTGTTTGAGCCATACTTGTACCTCTTCTTCGTTTCCAATTTTTTCAGCTCGAGATTTACCGCCCTCTTTTTCGGCTCCAGTAAGAGAAATCAAAAGCTTTTCAGCACTTTGTTTCACGACCATTCGCATATCCTTAAATGAGTGCCAATTTTGAACTTGGATGAAAGAGTTGAGCAGATCAAAGTCTGCTTGGAAGGTTTTCCGTGCAAAATTATCGTAGAGTTTGGACTCTTTGACTTGAGAGCGGACCAGTCTTTCTGCAGTAGTATGGACCCGTTTTTTTAATGATTTATCTGTCGAGACTTGCCCAGATTGTTCTGTGGGGTTTTCAAGGGCAATTTCTTTAACCGGTTTTTCTGAAGGAAATAGGGAGAAGACATCTCGAGCAGTGGAGATTCCATACATTTGTGTAGGCTTTTCTTTTTCTTCCTTCTTAGCTTTACCTCCCTCTCCAAGCTCTTTGAGCTCCATGTCTCCCTTTTTCATCACTTTTGAAGCTTCTTTGACGTTGGCTTGAAGACCTTCCGTCCCCTTTTTTATGGCGCTTTGAGCAAATTTTCCATACATGCCAGGGATCGGGACCATCTCTTGCGATTGGGAGGCATCCTTAAAACGAAGCATGAGCATTTGAGGAAGTCCCCGCTCAAGATTTTCAAGCTTTATGCCCTCTTTAACGAATGTTGTAGTATCTTCAAACTCTTCTGCTAGTTCTTTTTCTGGCGCTTGCATACGCATGGAGAAGGTTCCATCTTTGCTTTTGGTAATTTCGATTAAGCAATCATTGAATTTAGGCTCTTGAGTCTCTTTACTTTCAGTCCAATAGCCTCCAGGAATAACTACTTTGTCGCCTTCTTTAAGCTTTTCAATCCGTTTGAGAATTCCTTCGTTTATTGAAGCAAATTTATTGGCAAAGTGATCTGGAGTACCATCTTTCAAACTAATGGAATCTAAAGACTCAAGCTCTTTTAAGATTGAAAGACAGCTGTTGAATGAATCTAAAAGCTCATCACGCTCTTTTGAGCGAGGCTCTTTTTCAACATGGCTCTTCCAATACTCCATGGCGGTTTTTATTGATACTTTACCATCTTTGAGCACCGCGCCGACAATTTCACCTAGTTTTTCAGCTTCTACACTCATAGGAATAGGTTTGTTCGGGAAGAGAAAGAGATAGATTTTGTTCAGCTGCTTAACAATTTTCTCAATAACTTCGCCTAAGAAAGAAGCTGCGATTTCGAGATTGGATTGAGGAATGACTGGGACTGGCTCGAGTGTCTCAGCGTTGACCCAGCCCTTTTTTGTTTCTGCTTCGATGCTGTTGCCACGTACTCGTATGTGGACAAGAGTGCCCTCGGTTGGTTTAAACTCTTCGTGAGTACGGATTTTATCTGCAGCCGTCTCTATGCGTTTGTTCAGCTCCTTTTTCGATATTTTTACACTCTCTTTTCCATACGTTAGGATTACGCGAACGTTTTCGTTACCACTTATATAGGAATGTATTTCTGAGCCCATAGAGTATCCTTCAAGTATCTTTACTAATTAAGAGTTCAATAACCTCTTCATTAGAGGTTTGGCCAAAGACTTGGTAAAATTGCCCCACGGCATAAAAATTGGGCGGGGTTAAGAGGCAAAAGACTTGGTCTGCAAGAGTTTCAATTTCTATGATGCTTTCAGGAGGAGCTACTGGGACTGCAACAACGATCTCCTTGGCCCCAGACTTTCGTAAAGATTGAATAGATGCCTTCATCGTTAGTCCTGTAGCTATTCCATCGTCGACAATAATGACTCGTTTGTCTTTGAGGATTAAAGGTTTTTTCCCAGATCGGAAGAGCTTGAGCCGTGCATGTGCCTCTTTTGTCTGTTCGGCAATGGATGCTTTCAAAAAGCTATCAGGGATGCCAAGCCGCTCGATTTCGGCTTCATTGAATACACCTTCGCCCGTTTCAGTTACGGCACCAATAGCGTATTCTGGGTTATTGGGAGCTCCAATCTTTCTTGGGCAGATAACGTCTAAGGGAAGATGTAAACTTTTAGCAACTTCATAGGCGGTGACAACGCCGCCCCTGGGGAGGCCTAAGACGAGTACGTCTTTACTGTCCTTATACTGAGTCAAAAGTTGGGCGAGGAGCCTGCCACCTTCTTCTCTATCATAAAACATAAGCCACCTTTTAACCCACCTTATGCAAAATCTGACCATCTCTGTTGAGATCTGGATCAGCTTCTCTCACATCTTACGTCGACCAAACTCAACATAGATTGCTGATCTTTTACGTAAGGTGGGTATATAATTTATTTTATCAACTAATTATTTTGAATGATAGTCTTGAGTAGAGAGGGGATATGAAGGGCAGATGAAAGAAGCAGAAGTTTCAATTCCATTAGATTCCGAAATTACCCTTAAAGGGAACCTGGCTATACCTGAAAAAGCAAAATTGATCGTTGTTTTTGCTCACGGTAGTGGAAGCGGCCGCTTTAGTCCCCGAAATCAATTTGTGGCGAAATTTTTGAATAAAGAAACAATGGCAACCCTTCTCCTCGATCTTTTGACTCCCAAAGAAGAGGCCGTCGATGAATATACCCGAGAGTTTCGATTTGATATCCCGCTCCTAGCAGGGCGATTAGAAGCTGTGTCCAAATGGCTGCAAAAACAAACAGAGACTTCGAAGTTGAAAATTGCCTATTTCGGTGCAAGCACAGGAGCTGCAGCTGCGTTAATTGCGGCAGCGCACCAAGGAAAGGAGATAGCAGCCGTAGTCTCTCGCGGCGGACGCCCCGATCTCGCAGGGGATGCTCTTCCAAAAGTTATAGCTCCCACACTCCTCATTGTTGGCGGCGATGATAGGGAAGTTATTACGCTCAACAACCAAGCCAATCAGCTGCTTACCTGCACAAAAAAAGTAGAGATCGTTCCAGGAGCGACCCATCTGTTCGAAGAGAAGGGAACATTAGAACAGGTAGCTAAATTAGCGGCTGGTTGGTTTACGACTTGTAAATAATTTCTTCCTTGAATATTCTTAGGTATAGGTAGTAATTTTCAAGGAAGAATGCAACGACCTGAATATTTAGACGATATTAAACGATATTTTCATTCACATCCAATAGTTGCCATTCTTGGGCCTAGGCAATGTGGCAAGACAACTCTTGCAAAAATGTACGCTCACTTGCAGCCAGAGTTTCCAAGAAGCAATTACTTTGATCTTGAATCAACAGTGGATGTTGAAAGATTGAAAAATCCACTATTAGCTCTAAAGCCTTTAACAGGGTTAATTGTTATTGATGAAATCCAACGGCGTCCGGAGTTATTTTCAATCTTAAGGGTACTAGTAGATGATGAGAGTCTTAATCAAAAATATCTTATTCTGGGTAGTGCTTCTCGAGAACTTATCAAGCAGTCCTCAGAGAGTCTTGCAGGTCGTATAGCCTACATGGAATTGACTCCTTTTTCATTTAGCGAAACGGGACATATCGATCGTCTTTGGCTACGTGGGGGCTTCCCAAAGGCCTATTTAGCACATACCGACCAAGAGTGTTTTGATTGGCTTGAGTTTTATATTCGAACCTATTTGGAACAAGATATTCCCAATTTAGGGTTACGAATTGCTCCAGATGCTTTAAGGCGGTTTTGGATTATGCTTTCGCACTACCATGGGAATATCTTAAATGTATCAGAACTTGGACGCTCATTTAGCGCTTCTGATGCAACCATAAGGCATTATTTAGACATCCTGACAGGTACCTTTATGGTGCGCCAATTGCAGCCATGGCATGAGAATATATCTAAGCGGCAGGTAAAGGCCCCCAAAATATATTTTAGAGATAGCGGTATCCTTCATTCGCTGATGAATATACGTACGTTTCTCGAGTTGCAAGTCAATCCCAAATTAGGAGCCTCTTGGGAGGGTTTTGCGCTTGAGGAGATTGTGCGAATTCATCAAATTCGGAATCAAGATTGCTATTTTTGGTCGACTTATGGGGGGGCTGAAATAGATCTTCTTATTTATCAGTCCGGTGGTCTTCATGGCTTTGAAATTAAATACTCAGATGCGCCAAAAATTACCAAGTCTATGCAAATAGCTTTGCAAGATCTTAAGCTCGATCAACTAACTGTTATTTATCCCGGAGAAGTTGATTACGCTCTTTCAGAACAGATTTTGGTCAAAGGACTTAAAAACTATCTAAAAGGTTTAAAAAATGACAAAAAACAGTGAAGTTCTACTTGCTAGCCGTCCTTCAGGAATGTCTGACCTATCTAATTTTTCCATTCGAGAAGCGAAAATGCCTGCTCCCAAAGAGGGAGAGGTATTATTAAAAACACTCTATCTTTCGGTAGATCCCTATATGCGTGGACGCATGCGCGATGCTCCCTATTTTGTAGAGCCCTTTCAGATCAATCAGCCGTTGTCTGGCGGGATTGTTGCAGAGGTAGTTGAGTCGAAATCTCCCGATTTGAAAAAGGGCGATATTGTACAGGGAATGCTCCCCTGGTCCAACTATTCTGTGAGTGCGACAAAGGAGCTTCAAAAGGTTGATCCCAAACTGGGCCCCGTTTCAACTGCTTTAGGCGTTCTTGGAATGCCCGGCATGACCGCGTACTTTGGACTTCTTGAAGATGGCAAGCCCAAAAAGGGAGAGACGGTTGTTGTAACCTCTGCAGCAGGGGCTGTGGGATCCATTGTTGGCCAAATTGCAAAGATTCAAGGATGTAGAGTCGTGGGTGTTGTTGGAAGCGATGAAAAAGCTTCATTTATTACTAAAGAGTTCGGTTTTGATGCAGCGATTAACTATAAAAAGCCAAACTACTTCGAAGATCTTAAAAAAGCGTGCCCTAATGGTGTAGATGTCTTTTTTGATAATGTAGGCGGAGAGATTTCCGATCGGATATTTCAACTCATCAATGAGCATGCCCGCGTTGTCGTCTGCGGCCAGATTTCACAGTATAACACAGACAAACCAGATATGGGCCCAAGGCTTTTATGGACCATCTTGACCAAGACGGCAACAGTTAAGGGCTTTATGGTTTTTGACTATTCTGACGAGAGATATAACAAAGGCGTTCTTCAGATGGCTGACTGGATAAAACAGGGGAAAATTAAATATAAAGAGAATATTATTTCTGGAATTGAAAATGCTCCAAAGGCTTTTATTGGCCTCTTTAAGGGCGAAAATATTGGAAAGCAGCTGGTGAAGGCGTGAAAGATAATAAAGAAGTAACAGTTTCAGGACTTACCATATACCCTGTAAAATCACTGCAGGGTATCACCCTCAAAACGATGAAGATTGGAGAAAAGGGGCCTGAGATGGATCGCCGTTTTATGGTGGTTGATGCAAGCGGCCGCTTTTTAACGATGCGGACACTTCATAGAATGTGCCTCATTGGAACCGAGCTTCTGCCTGGAAAGCTTCTTCTTAGAGCAAGAAAGTTGCCTCCTCTTATCGTAAAGCTAGATCGGCCGGGGTCCCAAAAACAGGTAACCGTCTGGAAGGATACAGTACTTGCAACTGATATGGGTCAAGAGGCATCGGAGTGGTTTACAGAAGCCTTAGGCCAAGAAGTGCATCTTGTCTTTATTCCTGATGACGTGATTCGCCTTGTCGATCCTCAGTATGCAACAACCCCTCAAGATCAGGTTAGTTTTGCTGACGCCTATCCCATTCACCTTATATCTGAAGCCTCCCTTGGCGATCTCAACTTTCGGTTGAAAACTCCTGTCCCTATGAACCGTTTCCGGCCCAATATTGTAGTATCCGGCTGTGAGCCGTATGAAGAAGACACATGGAAAAAAATCCGAATCGGCAATGTCATCCTCAGCATTGTCAAGCCCTGTTCTCGCTGTGTTGCCACAACGGTTGATCAAGCATCAGGCGAAAGATCAGATGAGCCTTTAGCAACGCTTGCAAAGTATAGGAAGCAGGAGAAGGGCATTATGTTTGGTCAGAACTGCATTCAGCAGAATGCTGGTTCAATTGCTCTTGGAGATGAGGTTGAGATTCTTGAATAATACTTATAGCCTCTTTCAATGAACGGGTAAATCGAGTTTCTCCTCTTTTTTCTATAAATCCCACAAGCTTGTCCAAAGGCAAAATACGCATCAGGATAAAGAATAAGTACCCTGATGCCAAAGGTCGAAAGATTGTCCAGAGAAGGACTTCTTGCGAGACATCCATAAAATAGAAAACCACAATCACAAAAGTTAAAGAGAGAAGAAAAAGAGGCTTGAATAGGTCTCGAAGTGCTCCAAGAAAGATGTTGTTTGTCGTTTTTTGTGGAGGAGACAGAGGTCGAATAAAACGTTCAAATAAACGTAAGGGTATGCGCGGGGCATAGATGGCGATGCTAACTGCAAGAAGGCACTTTATTGTGATCGCAAAAAGGACGAGGGGGAGTATTTGATCTGTTGCTTTAGACAGGGCAATCCATAAGTTGTCCCCAAAGATAATCGTTAAAATGAGTACGGGCTGAATAAAGCCCCAAAGAGATGCAAGAAGTGCACCTAAAATTCTCCCGCCAATGACATTCCCTAAACCGAAAAGCAGGCCTTGCATTGTGAGGGCAAGCATGGGAGTGAGTTTTTTTCCAACAGGGGAGAGAGTTTTTAAAATAGCTGCAATGGTTGAGATTTCAATGGGAGCCGTTTTTGTTCCTTTAGTGTGAGATAAAAGAGCGATCTGATTGAGAGAGAGAAAAAATCCGGTAAAGGGGATATGAAAAGCATGCAGCGTGCTTCCAATCCCAATTTCAGTTAGAGAAAGAAGTGCTGCATATATACCTATCATGGTTCAACAGTTGGTTTTGGCTTCAGCAACATTTCAGCTGCCCTGTTAAAAAATCTTACTCATAATAGACTATGAATGCGATTTTTTAACAGGGCAGCTGACCATTGCCTTTGCCAAATTCCATCTCTTGAACCATGAGAGGTATAGATCGAACTATTCAACTATTACCTCACTGCTTATGATCACCATCAAAATAGCTGTTACGCTCATGGATTTTTTGCCCAGTCAAGAAACAATTACGATCTGGCTTACCCATTACGGGGCATTTGCCTTTTTTGGGCTTTTGGTTTTAGGCATAGTCGCTTTACCCGTTCCTGAAGAGTCGATGATGATTCTTGCTGGGGTATTGATGCATGATGGTACGCTTCCTATTCATACCACTATGCTTGCGGCCTATGCAGGCAGCATGTGTGGAATAACAGTCAGTTACATGCTCGGCCGCACTTTGGGCATCTATTTCGTCCACAAATATGGCGGATGGGTCGGGATTACTGAAACCATGCTGATCAAAGCGCACAATTGGTTTGAACGTTTTGGGAAGTGGACGCTTCTGGTTGGCTATTTTATACCTGGCGTGCGTCACTTTACCGGATTTTTTGCTGGCACCAGCTTTCTTGATTTCAGACTCTTTATCGTTTTTGCCTATACTGGAGCCGTGCTCTGGGTCTCAACATTTCTCTCGATTGGCTATTTCCTTGGCAACTACTGGAGCGAGTTCTTCGAAGATATAGAGATAAGTGCCGATTGGTTAGTTATTCTTGCAGTGGTGGCCTTTGCCATCTACATCGCCTATCTCGTTCGCAAAGCAAACAGGCCTTCCAAGTAATAGTTAATTTTAAAATATTACCACAGAGATCACAGAGCACACAGAGATTCTAGAAACAATACAAAACTTAGATCCTGCTAAGCTAAGCGGATCTTAAGTTTTTAATTGTTTTTTTGTGTTCTTGAAACTCTGTGCGCTCTGTGTGATCTCTGTGGTGAAAAAAATATAGAGAGCTATTTAAGGCGCAGAGCGTTGAGGGCAACGGACAGAGAGCTGCAACTCATAGCTAAAGCTGCAATAATTGGGTT
>Ga0206912_1005_pt1 | contig 147916 bp, 143 predicted proteins | sample Alteio_BWOrgHeat_75_FD_152933 | JGI IMG/M metagenome (GOLD analysis project Ga0206912, IMG submission 152933) | Enriched cells from forest soil in Barre Woods Harvard Forest LTER site, Petersham, Massachusetts, United States -... | ecosystem: Environmental > Terrestrial > Soil > Temperate forest... | reverse complement strand
TGAGTAGAAAGCCAAAGATTGAGGAGTCGTAGCGAACACGGCCGTTTAAGAGAGAGAGATAGGCAATGGTTCTTCCATCGACAACATCGAGCACCAAAGCATCGCTTCCATGCATAGCGCCAAGCGAGAGCAGAGGCTTGCCCCAACGATCAGACCTGCCAAACATGCGAGTAATATAGTCTGGGTTTCTGACACAGCGCCTATCATCTTTTGCAAAAATCTTTCCAACAAAAGCGCCCATTCGAAGAAGGCCTAAGAGTTCTTTTCCGATCGGACCAATAGCATCAATTTCAACTCGCACATGAGCATTGAGCTCTGCCTTATTTAAATTAATCTCTACTCCACGGACGTTTACACCTACTTGAGCCAGTACGCTTTTGCCGTTGAAGTAGAGTAATTCTTTGGGAATTTCAAACCCTTGAAACCAAGGAGATATTTTATCTATGACGACGACGCCCTCAAGCCGGGTATCAGAAATTCTATGGAAAGACTCAAGCTTTCCATCGGGAGTTACGAGATCGTGGAGTGAATCTTCAATTTGGTATTTCATCGTCGGCAAGTCCTGGACACCTGGTGCTCACTTTGGTTGAATTCAATTTATATTTTTTAACCACAGAGACCACAGAACACACAGAGAGAGAAAAAAAACCTCTCAGTGTGCTCTGTGAGCTCTGTGGTTAAAATTAAATTTTAGCACATATGCAAACTATAATGATATCCTACCTTTAATTTGAGTTTATGAGGAAATTTAAATATTTAGTTTAACCTGAAAATATATTTCCTTGAGCCTACAAGCCTATATTTGTTAGCATTTTGCTCTCATTTCTAACGGGCATTATGAAACTCATAGCAAATACACAAAAACCGGACGAACTTCAAGCGCGTCTTGCCACCCTCATAGGACGGCAGGTGCAGCTAAAGCTCCACATGAACCAATCAACCATGGTTTCGGTACGGCCCAAAGAGGCTCATGTCTTAGTCAACCTCCATAAAGAGTTTGTGCAAGCATCAGAGCCCGTTATCCACTCTCTAGCAGACTATATCAAAGGAGAGAGAGGTGCAAAGACAGTTCCCCTCAAGCGATTTGTGCATGAGGTTGTCTGCGGGATCGATTTATCCTCTCAAGGCAAGAAAGTTGGAAGTGCTCAAGGAGTGTATTGGGACCTTCAAGCTCTCTATAATGACCTTGAGAGCAAATATTTCGATACGCCATTAAACCTGCATGTAGCGTGGTTTGGGACGAGAAAACGGAGAAAAATGCCCAAGAAAAGCACTCTGGGATTGTACTACGACATGAGGCGCATGGTGAAAATCCATGTACTCCTCGACAACCCAAAAGTTCCTCAGTATGTCGTTGAATATGTTCTCTATCATGAGATGGCGCATGCCATCTGCCCGGCTGAAGTGACCCGATTTGGTAAAGTTGTCGTCCACACCAAAAAATTTCATTCCATCGAAGAGCAATATCCTTTGGCAAAAGAAGCTGAAATATGGCTTCATGGTAATATGCATATACTATACCCATCGCAGCTAAAAAGATGGTTTTGACTTCGGCACCATCTCCGTCAGCCTGTTAAAAAATCTTACTCATAGATTACTATGAGTGCGATTTTTTAACAGGCTGACAGAGCGTTGCCTTTGTCAAATTCCACCTTTTTAGCTACGCTGCGTATAATTTAAGGACTAATTATGGCTGGTCATAGTAAGTGGGCGAACATCAAGCATCGAAAGGGAAAAGCTGACGCCAAGAAAGGAAAGCTCTTTTCACGCGCATCCAAAGAGATTATTAACGCTGTAAAGCATGGCGGTCCAGACCCAAAAGCCAATATGCGCCTTAAAATCGCAATTGGACGAGCTAAGGAAGTCAACTTCCCCAACGACAACATCGACAAGCTGATCAAGAAAGCCTCATCGACTGATCAAGAAGCGTACCACGAGATACAGTATGAGCTTTATGGCCATGGAGGCATTGGGATCATCGTCGATATCATGACCGACAATAAAAATAGAATCTCTTCTGAAATTCGCGTTGCAACCAACAAACGGGGCGGCCATGTGGCAACACCTGGATCCGTTGCCTTTAACTTCGACCGAAAAGGGGTTCTCACTGTTTCAAAAGAACATGCCAGAGAAGATGAGCTTTTCTTAGCTGTATCCGGAGCTGGAGCTGAAGATTTTGTTGCTGAAGAGGATACCTTCGTCATTCTCACTCCTCCTGAAGCTTTGGACCAGGTTAGAGAAGCTATAAAGAATTTGGGCGTCGTTATCGATCATGCAGCGCTTGAGTGGGTTCCAAAATCGGAAGTTGTCTGCTCTCAGCACGATATCGATTCCAACAACGCTTTAGTTGAATGGATTGAAGAGCTCGATGACGTTGAAGCGGTCTTTCACAACATGCAGTTAAGCTAATATTTTGAAGGCAGATATCTGGACCGGAGATGCCCTTGGAACTCATGCATCTCCCATCTACTCCTTTTCAAAGCCAATCAAGAGTGTTCTCCTCTTTGAAGATGCGCTCTATATTAATGAGAAAAAAATAGCGCTCAAGCAAGGCGAGTGGTGGGATGCGCTTATAGAGGAAACTCAAGAGGGCGATACATGGGCCGGATACCTCTCCTATGATCTTGCAGCTCCCCTCTTCAACCTGCAACTTCCCAAGAAGAAATCAACCAACCTTCCCTTAGCCTATCTCTTTCAGCCGGAGACAGTTGCAACGAGTACAAACTACCAGGCAATGAATGCAACCGGGATGGAGCATGTTGGAAGTACAACGCTCCCCTTTGATCTTTACGAATCCTCCTTCAACACCATCCAAAACTACATTCTCGATGGCGATATCTATCAGATAAACTTAACCTATGAGTATCTGTTCAAGAGCGAGGCCGACCCAAGGAGTATTTTGGATACGCTGTATGCAACAGCAAAGGGGCCGTTTGGCTTTTTTATCGACCATCCCCAATTTGCTTTGGCCTCCATCTCGCCGGAACTCTTCATCCGCAACAATAATGGAATCGTTGAGACGCGTCCCATGAAGGGAACACGGCCTCTTGGCAAGACTCCTCAAGAGCAAAAAGAGAATAGAGAGGCGTTGAATAGCTCGGAAAAAGAGCGTGCAGAGCTTTCGATGATCACCGATCTCATGAGAAACGATCTCTGTACCATTTGCGAAGCGGGCAGCGTTGTGCTTCAAGAGCCCTTCACTATTCAAGCGTATGGATCGCTTCTCCAGAGGTTTTCGATTATTACGGGCAAGCTCTCGCAGGAGTATCACCACCCGCTCCAAGCATTGAAGCAAGTATTTCCTGGCGGATCAATCTCCGGCTGCCCGAAAGCGCGCGCCTGTCAGCGCATCTATGAGATCGAACAGCGGCAAAGGGGCCCCTACACGGGATGTGCAGGATTTTGGAATAAGGATATGTGGCACTGGAATATGTCGATTCGGACAGCAATTGTTGATAAAGAGCTCAAGAAGATAGTCTATCCGGTCGGAGGAGGAATTGTGTATGGCTCAGAACTTGCAAGTGAATGGAAAGAGACCAAGCTCAAAGCAGAGCCAATACTTAGAGTCTTTGGCGACAGATAGTCCTTTATTTTTCGGCGAAGGCGTTTTTACCACAGCCAAATTTATAGATGGTCAGATTGAGTATTTGAGCGACCATTTGGAGAGGCTCCAAGCTCATGCTGCTGTTTTGGGATTTTCCGTCGATATAGAACCACTAAGAAATATTCAATCTCCGTTTGACGTTGCAAAAGTCAAAATCATCGCCCTTCGTGATATGGAACCACTCGTTCAGATTTCAGAGTGTCCACTGCCTCCGGAATCTCCACGTTTATGCGTCTATCCAGAACCGGTACTCATGCCGCTAGCGAGATTAAAAACCATCTCCTACCTCGATCGACTTTGGCTTAAACGGTTTGCTGAGAAGAGAGGTTTTTATGACTGCATAACGACCGATGATAAGGGCTATATTTTGGAAACATCACGGGCAAATATCTTTTGGATTGAGGGCGATACACTCTATTATCCCGATCCCGAGCTTCCCTACCTGTTTGGGATTCAACTGAAAAACATCATTAAAGAAGCTCGGATGAAGACAAAAGCGGTCAAAGCAAAAATAGAGGATATCCCTAAAAACGCAGCCATTTATATTTGCAATTGCTTGATAGGAAAACAGGCTACAAAAATCGTTCCATAAAGATGCGGCCCACATAGCGGTTGCCATCTTTTAGCCAGTGCGATTGGCGGCCATACTCACGGAAGCCAAGCCGCTTATAGAGCCGATAAGCAGGATTCTCCGCATAGACCTGTAGATGCAAGAGCTCAATCTTGAACTGCTCTTTGGCAAGCTTCATGGCAGCCTTCATGAGGTACGTCCCGATGCCCTTATCGCGATACTCGGGAGCAACAATGATCCCAAACTCGGCCTGATGCAAAAGCTTTTTATACGCTTGAAGGTAGAGAGTCACGATGCCTACAGGCGTGCCGTTGATCTCCGCCGTCAAGCTTGACTTAATCCTGCAAAAAGATACCCAGCGGCGAGCTGCATCATCAACTTCAGCCTCATTACACATGGGAAACCAATCCTGAACCGTTGGGTCAGAGAACCAGCGCTTCAATGGCTCAACATCTTGAGGCTGCGTATACCGAACTGTGAGGCCCTCAGGAATGGGTTTTTCCTGCTGGGGCTTTTCTTGTTCATCCATAGAAAATACTATCTCGCACTGCCGAATTCTTTTAAATAGGCATAGATGAAGGAGTCAAGCTCTCCATTCATAACCGATTGTACGTCGCCTACTTCTACCTTTGTTCTTGAATCTTTTACAAGAGTATAGGGTTGGAAAGTATAACTTCGTATCTGGCTTCCCCACTCAATTTTTTTCTTATCTTCAGAGAACGAGTCAATTTTCTTCTGCCGCTCTTCCATCTTCAATTCATAAAGCTTTGCGCGAAGCAGCTTCATGCAATACTCTCTGTTCTGCGGCTGGCTTCTCTGCTGCTGAGAGCAGACAACAACGCCCGTTGGAATGTGCGTTATGCGAACAGCCGAATCAGTTTTATTGACGTGCTGGCCGCCAGCGCCGGAAGCTCGATAGGTATCTGTTCTGATCTCATCCGGTTTGATATCGATCTCAATATCATCAGACACTTCAGGAGTCACGTCGACTGCTGCAAAGCTTGTATGGCGGCGTGCATTGGAATCAAAAGGAGAGATTCGAACGAGTCGGTGCACACCCTTTTCAGCCCTGCAATGTCCATAAGCAAACTCGCCAATAATTCGAATGGTTCCAGAACGAATGCCTGCAACTTCGCCTTCTAAAACGTCAATGATTTCAACCGTCCAGCCCTTATTCTCTGCATAGCGCTCATACATTCTGAAAAGCATCTGAGCCCAATCACACGCTTCCGTTCCGCCAGCCCCTGCGTTGACGCTTAAAAAGCAGTTGGCCTTATCCATCTCGCCAGAAAGCATTCGGCGCGCTTCGAGTTTTTCAAGGTTTTTTTCGCAGACGAGCACCTCTTGAGAGAGCTCTTGCATAAACTGTTCATCACTGCCCGCATCTGCAAGAAGCGATTTGACATCTTCTAAACGCCTCTTAACATCACTGATTGGTTCGATCCACGATTTGAGCTCGTTGGATTCAGCTATGGTTGTCTTTGCAGTCTCTTGGTCATCCCAAAAGCTTGAGGAGGCCATCAGCTGTTCAAGTTCTTGCAATCTTTTTTCTTTGGCAGAGACGTCAAAGATACCTCCACATATGCAGGGTTCTTTGATGCAAATCTTCGAGCCGCTCCGAAATTTCAGACATATATTTTCCCTAAAAAGTTTGAGTAAAATAATAGCACAGTTGAGTTTGATTTTCCACTTTTCTGAAACAGTATTTTTTTGATTTGCCTTCCACAAATAAGTGGAAGCTCCATTTTTAAGATTTGATAAATTTTGACTTACTTACTATTGCGGTAAATACCCTTTCTGCCTACTCTCATGACGTTTTGCCATCTCTTAATTGATGAGAGGAATTTAATCTTATGAGTAACCCAATCAGCTATGTCACTAGCGGTATATCATCATTTGCCCAAGGCGTACAGAATACAGCTACTAAAGTTGTATCGTACATAAGCCCCATCGTTGCTGCGATTGCCGCACGCATAAGTCAAGCGTTTCAATTTGTGCTGCCCTTCCTGAAGTGCACATATAATTTTGCAAAATCGAATTTTGGTCTTGCCGCACTATCTTTTAGTACAGCTATTGCAGCTATTATAGGCGCAAAATTTGCTGATAAGCTCTGGCTAAAAGCAGCCTTGGCTTCTGCAGGCATCGCTTTTGCAGCAGCTGGAGGAATTTTCTTAGCTTCTACAGGTATCCTTCCTTCATGGATTGTGCCTATTCAAGCTGCAAGCTAATTCCCTCTTGGAAAGTATACTTCCATTCAAGGATCCCACCCTCCGGGATGGGATCCTTTCTCCATTGAACCCCTTGATCCGATGAGATAGCCCGTAAAACATATCCGTCTGGCACATCTATAGAAATATTGCCCAATAATTCAACATTTTCTGCAACGAATGCTGCATTTCCTTGAAGCGTGATTTGGCACGTTTCAAGGCGTTCGACTGTTCTCTGCCAATGCTTTTCAAACTGTCCAGAAGATGCAACTCCCCGATTAGACACTTGTACATTTCTCAAGATGCAAGCAGGCGAGTTATTTAAAGATGAGCTAAGAATTCGAAGGCTTCCATGGACGTCGACATTATCGAGTAAACACTCGGCAAGATCGAGTTCAAGCTCTGAGCCTTCAGACATTTTGAGCTCTTTAATTTTTTGAGCCACGATCTCCTCAATTGGACCTATTGCCGGATGGAGCAATATGGTAGCATTGGGTCCTGCTTGGATAAACTCTTCAAACAACTGTTCTTTTGGCAATACAGCTCCTGACCGCTCAACTGAGCGTCTTGCCCAATTCTGCATATCAAAAAACGCACGCTCGGGAGTTTCAAATAATCCATGAAGACGCTTCGTAACTGAAAACAGCCGATTGCGCGGAAAGAGGGCAAGAAAAGTGGATAGCTTTTCCGGCCTGTCCTTTTCCCACTTTTCAAGCATGCTGTCTGTGATATTCTGCATCGTTGATTCCAAACGAACAGCTACAAGAGAGACTCCATTTTCTTCAACATGGTGCGACCCCATATTAACCATCTGCCCTGGGAAGGGATCTTTTTCAAGCGCCTTTTCAATTCCAGAAACAGATGCAAAGAGAATGTTGGTATTCGCCGGACAGTTTGAAAGATCATATCCGGAGTCGCTTTTCGTATATTCATAGTTAGATATGGCGCAAGAATCGCCTGTAACTTCCAGTACATTTATTCCTTCGGAAAGATTGGGCAGTCGATTGCAGCTGGCAAAACCAAAGGACTTATTTCCCTCTGCGCCAAGACCTAAGAGAATGAGCGATGCACAGTCGACAAACGCTAAGGGATTATTGACCTGCCTAATCGATAAGTAGCGGCAATTATGGCCTTTGAACCAATCAAGCGCCTTGGCATCATGAGCAAGCTTCCAGATGACGCCGTGGCCGCCAGGCTTTAAAAAGAGGCCGCCCTCATCTGTGCAGACAAATCGTCCATCTTCCGCGATGACAGGTGCCAGCGGCTGTACGATTCGAAAAAAGGTCTCTTTTGGCCGGCCGAAATAGCCATGCTCTTCTAAAATCCGAACAATTTCGCCGTCATTATTCTTTTCTACAGAAGTCATAAAGAGAACAGGGATGCGAATGCGCTTTCCTAAAAGCTTATAGGCAAGATACTCCTTTGCCTCTAAATCGCGGATAAGATTTTCTAAAAGAGTTCTTCCAAGGAATGTAAGACGAGCCGCAGGAAGAGCAACATTTGTCTTTTCATCCCGCAAATTCAGCCGATCCCCTGCGCCTCCAACGACATAAATTTCTGCAGACTCAGAAAGATGCTCTAAACCAGTTTTAAGAGCTTCCCAGTAGAGAGCTGAATGATTAGTCATGTCGGTATAAGGAGGAGGATAAAGCTCGCCAACCTCATCCTTTTCCCCTCTTTTTGCTTTATCAATTAAAGCCAGCACCTCTTCATAATACCCAATGAGGCCGCCCAAGTCCCTGTAGAAGTGGTCAATGGATGAAAGCTGTCTAGAAATTTTTTTAAAATCAGTAAGTGGGCCCTGGATTATGCCACAACAGAGTACAAAGAGCATAAGGGCTGCATCGCGATAGGGAAGATCCCGTAAAGCTGAAATATCGATGTCAAAATCTAAAGAACGGCTGAGTTCAGCGATCGAATTGCTCGATAACATAGCTTTGTAAAAAATATTTGCTTTCCGAATTTGCTCTTCTCGTAAAGTGGTCATATTCTCTCTGTGGAGATGGCTTATAACTTAACGATATCAGCAATCTTAAGAGAGAGCTAGAAAATAATTCTCTTGAAGATTTTTCTTAGAATTCTATATAGCGGAAATGTTCTTAGAACCAGAGACAGGAGACTGTGTAAATGAAAGAAGCTTCAAAACCAAAAAAGCCATCAGCTCTTATGAAACCAGTTCATGTGAGCGATGCACTCGCAGAAATCGTAGGACGAGGCCCAATGCCACGTACAGAGATCACTAAGCGCCTTTGGGATTATATCAAGAAGAATAAACTCCAAGATGCTAAAGCGAAAAGAAACATCAACCCAGATCAAAAGCTTGCTCGCGTGCTCGGTGGGCAACAGCAAATTGATATGTTCCAGCTGACCAAAAAAGTATCAGCTCATATCAAAGCTTAAGTATTTGAAAGTTGTACAAGAGCTGAAGAGAAATCTATTATAGACTCTCTCCAGCTCTTTTTGGTATTGTACGGTCCGAATATAAAGTGAAGACCCACCCTTGGAGAATCAAAGTCAAAATCTGCCAACGCAGTCACAGCAAAAAGAGTCCCAACAAAAATCATGGGAATATGCCTGGGATCTGTGGTGCACACTTTCGATTATTGGCATCTGGCCCCGCTATATTGAGCCAAACCTGATCTTTACCCGCAAAATTGCACTTCCTATCCAAAATCTTCCCAAACGGATGAGCGGATTTTCACTTCTTCACATCTCCGATTTACATTTTTCTGCCAGCACATCCAAAAACTTTTTACAAAAAATCAGTCGCAAGATCGAGCAATTAGCTCCCGATGCTATCGTTTTTACTGGCGATCTTATTTGCTACGGCACTCTTGAAAATCGAGAAGTGCTCGAAGAGTGGTTAAAAACAATTCAAGCACCATTTGGTGTTTTTGCAACTCTTGGCAACCACGACTACGAAAAATATCTTTCCCTCGATGACGATGAACAGTTTGTCATCGAACATGACAAGATCCCTCCCCTATTTCGCGGATTTTCCAGGCTTTTGGGAACCAAAGTCGAACGGCATACAGAACCGGTCAAAGGTCCCATCCAGCCCCTTCAAGAGCTATTAGATATGTATAAAAATGCAGGAATTCGAGTTCTGCATAACAACAACGCGCTTATTGGCTTTGGAATGAACCGGATAAATATCGTCGGCCTTGGCGATATCATGGCGAACCAATGTATTCCAGAAGAGGCCTTTAAGGGCTTATCCCCACAACTGCCAACCATTGTTTTATCCCATAATCCCGACTCCTTCCCTCTTTTAAAACTCTATCCCGGCGACCTCTACCTCTTTGGTCACACTCATGGAGGCCAAGTCAATCTTCCCCTTTTCTGGAAAAAGATCACTCCAATTCGAGATAAATCCCTAAAAAGCGGCCTTCATCAACGAGGTGATAAAACGCTCTTTATTTCTCGAGGACTTGGAACCACCTTTCCATTTCGCTGGTTTGCCCCTCCTCAGATGACCCTCTTCCAATTTGTTCCAAAGCCGACGGTCACTGAAAGGGCATGGAAGCCAATTCCCGAAATTTCAAAAATCGTTTCAGATCGAGCACAATGCCCCACACGCACAAGCAGCGCCTCAAAACATATCGAATGACTATTGCCTACGATGGAACAAGCTTCCACGGATGGCAGACCCAGCCCAACGGCTTGAGTATTCAGCAGCTGATTGAAGAGGCTCTTCTGCGTCTTATCAAAATCCCTGTTCGAATTATTGCAGCAGGAAGAACGGATGCAGGCGTTCACGCTTTAGGCCAAGTGGCCCATTTTCGAACAGATAAGAGCTTGAACACGAAAACTATCTTCAAAGCCTTAAACGGCATTCTGCCTAAAGACATTCGAATATTGGAATTTGCAGAGGCGCACCCGAACTTTCATGCCAACCGGTCAGCAATAAAAAAGATCTACCGCTATTCCATCTGCACAGAATCGTATGTGATGCCCTTTGAACAGCGATATACTCTCCATCTTCACAAAAAAGTAGATATGGACCTTGTTCGACAAGCGGCCAAGCTCTTTATTGGAAAACACGATTTCACCTCATTTGCAAATGTTGGAGGAGGAGCGCCCATTGAGAAAAATCCCTATCGGACGATTTTACGACTCGATGTGATACCGACCCCTTCTGGATTTCAGCTTGAGTTTGAAGGCGATGGGTTCTTCTATAAAATGGTGAGAAACATCACAGGCATGCTGCTTGCTGTTGGAACGGGCAGACGAGAGCTGAAAGATATAAAGAGAGTCTTTCATGCTAAAGATAGAAAGCAGGCAGAGCGGGCCGTTCCAGCCAATGGCTTAACGCTCGTTAAGGTCTTTTATCCCCAAGATCTCATCAACCCTGTCAATGATGATGACTCCTCGGCTCTTCCAGAAAGCTCGGGTAGCTGAATCCTTGTGTCCAACCAAAACTGCTGGAATCTTGGCACTTTGCAGCGCCTCTATTCCACGAACGGCATCTTCAAACCCCAATACTCGTTTAGGATGATGAAACAGCTCCAATGCCTTTAAATAGCCATCGGGATTGGGCTTAGGCAATTTGTAGTCTTCTCTACATACCCAAACAGAAATTGTTTTGAGTATCGGCAGATTAAGAGCAAAATCTTCAATCAATTTTCTTGGCGAGTGAGTCACAATTGCGCGCGGTATATTTCGCTCAGCTAAAACAGTTAAAAGATGTTCAACACCTGGAAGAAGTTTAGCCTTTTCACCCTCAACGATGGCATAAAGCGCTTTTCTTTTTTCTTCATAGAGTACAGCCCAGTTTGGCTCTTGGGCATAAAGCTCTGAAAATTCTGCATAGAGCGTATCGCGAATAAGCGTTCCGCCCTTTTCAGCAATTTGAAAATAGCGATTAAAATCCCAAGGAATTTTCACTCCTCTCTTTGCACACATCTGGGTATATGCTCTAAAGTGGAGCTCTTCGGTATCGACAAGAAGTCCGTCAAAATCAAAAAGTAGAAGGTCGGTTGATGAGAGGATGTCCATGAATTACTTTTTTACAGGAATTGGAGTATCGCTCATTGCCCTTCTGTTTGCAAGTGGATGCACTCAAGAGCAAAAAGAGCCAAAGGCAATCTTTCGTTCAAAAGCGGATGAACGTGTGCCCGCATCCGCTCAAGCTAATAAGGTTTATCCTGTTTATCCTTGGAACGACTCAGACAGTCCCTTGAAGGCAATCACCAAAGAATTTCTTCGCTGCAAAGGATCGTCACTCAATCCACCCTACATTATTTATGAAAATGGAAAAGAGAAGGATCGAATCTGGGATTGCGGCGGCTTTGAGCGCCATGGACTTCCTGTTCGAAATGGCCAGGAGTATATATATCCCGTCCTGCTTGAACTTTTAAACTTTGTGCAGTCCTCTTTGCAAAAGAGAGTGATCGTCACCTCTGGCCATCGCTGTCCAAGCCATGAGCAATATATCGATGAAAAACATAAAACTGCTTCAACCAAACATTTAATTGGAGGAGCCGTCTCCTTCTTCATTGAGGGGTATGAAACCCAAATGGATAAAGTGGTGCAAGAAATCATTCGATACTACGCTTTAAACCCGCTTTTCTCAGGGAAAAAAGAGTACGTGGAGTTTTCGAGAAACCCAACGTCCGACACGCAAACAGCTGCCTGGGCAAATAAAGAGGTATTGGTGAAAGTCTATCTTCCGAATGAGGGAAGGAACTTGGATAACCGCCATCCCTTCCCCTATCTCGACATCCAGGTACGATTTGACAGAGAGCTTAATAAACCTGTCGCCTGCCTCTGGCAAGATGCTCAAACCTATCTTAGGAAGTAGCCCCTACAACTATTTTTGAGCCGCTTTGGATTGTTCCTTGCATGCCAAACAGGCCGCCATCTGCAAAGCAGCTGTTGGTATAAAAATCGACAATCAAAGAGCCATCGGGTCCATTAAAGTTGTTGTTGAAAAGTGATTGGCTAATTCCAAAAGGCATGCTGCTTGTGTCTGGAGAGCTTTGTACCTGCATGCCATAGAGAATGGCGCTATTGATAATTCGACCATAGCTGAAAATATCGAGCCATCCATTAAATTGGGTATGCTCAGCAAAAGACAATTTCAACAAGTTGCCCTGGATTCCATTTTCAAACACACTGTTTGTTGTGTACAAACATATGGGACCGTTTCCTGTACATGTTCCCATAATGTGCGAACGAATAACGACATTTGCAGGCATCATTGAGCCGTTGATGATGCTGAGGTTGCCTGTGATCTTGAAGGCATTGCAGTTATCTTCTGCCATAATGCCTTGTATTGCCTGAGAAATCACTAAAGAGGGGCGCTTGTAGTCGCCATCTTGAGCTGAACTATCTACCTGCCAATAGATACCTCTAGGAGCAGCATTTGATGCAACATCTCCAGAACTTCCAAGCACTGCAGGCCCTAAAACAACAATTGAGACATTGTAGAGGTTCGAAATAGTAATATCTTCGTCATACATGCCTGGCTGCACATAGAGCGTTACAGGATCAAAGGGGTTGCAATCAGATGCTGCTTGATTTAAAGCTGCCTGGATTGATGAAAATGGGGCTATGACCGAGCCAGTACTCTGCATGTTGTTGTTGTACGAGCTATCGATATTGTAGCCAAACCCAGTTGATTGAATGACCGAATCGTTACCAGAGTCGCCCTTCTCTCCTTTATCTCCCTTTTGTCCTCGGAAAAATTGATAGATACGGACATTCGTATTATCCTTATCAAAGTCGAGATTAATATCGGCCGGAAGGCCTTGAGACATCAGTTGGGCAATTCCCAAGAATGCAAGAAGGGATGTTGTTTTAATGGATATTCTTTTCATAGCAGCTCCTTAAAAGAGTTTGTCACCTCCTTTGATGCAGCGCCTGGAAGCATATTTGCAATTATTATTTTATACTTCGTCTCATAGATCTAAATTAAACCTTTCGTGTAGGATCTTTGGTACCATTTCAAATCTTAACATGCCGGTGTGGCGGAATGGTAGACGCGGTAGACTCAAAATCTACTCTGGGCAACCAGGTGCTGGTTCGAGTCCGGCCATCGGCAATTTAGGGGGACTCTTGTCCCCCTTAATATTCCCCCACCAATGGGCCATAGGCCCTCTGGACTCTCTAATACATGTTCTTGAGGAATAATGTGGCAACCCATAAAAATACCGAAAAATTATAGCCGAAATAAGTCATCACTTAAGAAATCTAAGTATCTTTTCGATCACAACATTCCTACTAGCATTGTTGAGGATTTAAAAGTTATGAAAGTCAATGTTCGGTCTCTTAAAAGCTTTGGAAAAGAAAAAAAAGATGACACAGAAGTATTTCAGCTCGCAAGACAAGAAGATAGAGTATTAGTCACGAAAGACAAAGACTTTCTTCAGCATAAATTATTTCCTTTAAAATTAAGCCCTGGAATTATAATTCTCGGCTGCGCCACTCTAACTTTCAAACAAATTGTTTCTCGCCTCTACAACTTGATTAGTCTCTGCGATGTTTTTGAAAAAAGCAAAGTTGTCTTACACGAAGACACCATGGATCTGTACTCTTTGTCGACAGATGGAAGAACCGAAATGAATAGATATCGTTTTCCGAAAAACCAACCCGTGGAAATCTGGGTCGCAGACTAATTAACTTTGCTACATTATAAATCCATCGAATCAGCTTGCAATGAAGCACTTTTATAGCCTTTTCCACCCTTACTCCACTCACTCGCAAAATACGATTCCATCTTTATGAAGGGCTCCAGCTCATAGATCTGACGCATTCTCTCGAAAAATGGTTCGATAATTGTCCGGCCATCCGCATTTGCCCGGACAAAGCTTCGTAAAAGAGCTCTTGTCCGGTTTTATCTATATTTAACTCTTTGTTTTTGTAACCTTTTGTCTTTCTTCAAGATAAATTCAAGCGCCACGTTTAATGTTGTGGTTCGATAACAATCATCCCGAAATCGTAAGAAAGTCCTTGTGCTCGAAGCTGAATGAATTCTGTTTTTAGATTCTGATTTTTCATCGTTACTCCTTTTGCTCACGGACATCTAATCTAGACGTACACCCACATCAATTAATTTCAATACACATTCGTCATTTAGTTTTCCTTTTTTATAACTATAACGTTGCCAATTGAGCCATGCGAGCAATTTTTGTTTATCATCTTTCTTCGTGACGTTTGTACGCCCTTTGATTTGTTTGAATTCACACAATTTAAGATACATATTCTCCCATACCTCATTGAGGGGATCCCAAATAAATCCCAATTTTTCGAGTCGTTCTATATATTCCTGTGAGAGTTGCCCATTTCTATAAGACTGACGTTGTCGGTCTACCCATCTACCCAATTTCATGTTCTCTTGGTATTTTGCTGGTATGTTACAATGTTTATTCTCTTTTTGAAATTTGCATAAAGCATCAAACATCTCTTCCCAAGAATTCGCAAAAGGTTCCCAGTTAAAACCAATCTCAAATAATTTTTCTTTGAGTTTAGGGCAAATGGTTCCATTTCGATAAGAAGTACGCTGCCTTACCATCCAACGTGCAAGTTGTGAAAATTCAGATGTGCTTGGAATATTACAATGTCCATTAGCTCTCTTAAATTCACAAAGAGCCTGAAACATTTCCTCTCTCATTGCATTGTTAGGGTCCCAACAAAATCCCATTTCCTGCAATCTATTAATGCGTTCATCTAGCAGTATTCCTTGCCTAAAATGGTCACGCTGATGTGATACCCATCCTCCAAGTTTTGGGTTTTCTGGAAAATATTGCGGTACATTGCAATGCCCAGAGCTGTTTTTAAACTCAACAAGTTTATTGTACATCTCTTCCCAGGCATCGTTTATGACATTCCAGACAAATCCTAATTGCTCAAGTCTAACAATACGTTCTTGAGATAAAAGCCCTTTTTTATATGCGTTCCTTTGCCGTCCAACCCATCTTGCAAGCTCCAAATTTTTCTCGGACTTTTGTGAAACACTGCAATGGCCATTTTCTGACTTATATTGCAATAATTCCGCAAACATAGCTTCCCATTGGTCATAATATGGATCCCAAACAAAACCTAGATTTATCAGCTTTTCGACACGATCCATTGAAAGCGCCCCTTTCTTATAATCTCTGCGCTGAATACTTACCCAATTCCCCAAACCGCGTACCTTTTCATAATCCTTGGATACGCAACAATGGCCATTTTCATTTTTAAAGTTACACAGTGCTAAAAACATCTCTTCCCAAGCGGTTTTATTTGGATCCCAAACAAAGCCTAATTGAATTAGCTTCTCAAGGCGATCTTTTGATAATTTGTCTTTCCTGAACACATTGCGTTGAACGCTAACCCAAGTAGCCAGTTTTGGTGTCTTTTCATATCCTCTAGGTACATTGCAGTGCCCGTTTGCTTTTTTAAACTTACATAATTCTGAGAACATTTCTTCCCAAACTGAATGAAGAGTATTCCAATTGAAACCAAGCTGGTTGAGTTTGTCAAATCGATACGTAGATAATTTACCTTTACTGTATTGCAGCCGTTGTTTAGAAACCCATGCACCTAGCCTTGGGGATTCTGAATATTCTTTTGGTACATTACAATGCCCATATTCCTTCTTAAACTCGGACAATTCACTATAAATCTCATTCCACAATGCATTTAAAGGATCGAATATAAATCCAATTTCTTCTAAACGACTAGTCCTTTGATTGTCTAAGGTATTTTGTCTGAGCGCTTCTCTTTGATGTGCAACCCACGAACCTAATTGCCTGTTTTTATATTTAGGAGGGACATTACAGTGCCCAATCTCTTGTTTAAATTGAATTAATGCGGCATACATCTTTTCCCAAGCGCTCTCATTTGTATTCCACTCGAATCCGATTCTTTCAAGCTTTTCTCGACGGTGTGAGGCAATTCTACCATCTTTATAGTCAGCGCGTTGCGTGGTTACCCATGTAGCAAGTCGAGGATTCTCATGGTATCCCATTGGGACGTTACAGTGTCCAAGCTTGTCTTCGAATTTACACAACTCCAAAAACATACTTTCCCACGCCGCAATTTTTGTATCCCACACAAACCCTAGTTCTTCTAACCTTTTAATACGCTCCGGCAAACACTTTCCCTCTTTATATTGGTCACGCTGAGTATTGACCCAGGTGGCAAGTTGTGGGTTTGGAAGATATTTTTGCTTTACGTTACAGTGCCCATGTTCTTGCTTAAATTTGCAAAGCTCAAAAAACATCTCTTCCCAAGCTACAATAAGAGGGTTCCAGACAAAGCCAATCTCTTCTAGCTTCTTGATATATTTGGGGGCTAGTTTGTTTTTGCTGTAGTTTTGTCGCTGTTTTTGGACCCACGTACACAGGCGTTCATTTCGAACAGGGGCCATCCAGACGTCTAGATGACCAGTGCTTTGTTTGAACTCGTAGATAGCATTGAACATTTCATGCCATGCTGCATCAAAAAGATTCCAAACAAAACCAATTTTATTAAGTTTTTCAATTTTATCTTTTGATAATTTGTTTTTCTTGAAATATGATCTTTGTATACCAACCCAAGATCCAAGTTTGGGATTTTCTAAAAATTTATCAAGAACATTACAGTGTCCGTGTTTTTCTCTAAACCGCACAAGTTCACCATAGCGCTCATCCCAGCTGGAGCTAAGTTTATCTACAATAATAGTCGTTATAGTTTGGCGCAGAAAGTTTATTTCGAGTTCAGGGCCTATAAACACCAGACGTTCTCTTAATCGACTGTCATCAAATCCTCCTTTTTTGCCGATATCTTCACGCATTTGGTGGATGATTTCGGCTAGGTCTTCATCCTGTTCCAACATGGCTTCTAAAACATCCCAAACCTCTTCAAATTGAGTGCTTTCCAACGCGTTTTCAAGATTTTCATCCTTAGCTGTTTGCAGGTGGATAGGCAATAAGATATAGCCGAATTGTTTGCCGCCTGCTTTACGCATAGCTCTGCCTGCAGCTTGAACAATATCTACTCTGCTTTTCTTAGGAGACATAAACACCACCATATCTACAGCAGGAACGTTTACGCCTTCAGTAAGACACCTCGCATTTGATATAATAGCTTGAGGAGCTTGTTCGAATTCGCGCATGATCATTTCACGTGTACTGGTTGGCATTTCACCATTCACGTGATATGTACTAAAATTATCGATGTAGGCCCCAGCACCCTCCTCAGAGCTAGAAGTGAATGACTTTGCTGAATCAACGGAGCTATGGAAGGTGAATATTTGCTTCACGTTGAACTTCTCAATAGCTGTCTTTAGAGCAAAAATCCGCGCAATCTGATTTGCCTTAATGACATCACCATTAACAATGACCTCTCCTCGCTTTAGTAGATCCCTCGTAATGGTTTCATCCGTCACAATTGAAATGACAATCTTATAGGGGCATATGATCCCCTTAGCAGCAGCAGAAGCAAAGGAAAGCTTGTGAGAAGTTGTTCCATAAATTTCGGGATTATCCATGGAAAAAAGAAGGCGGAGATTCCCTTCTCTATCTTTTTTCTTTATGTCATAATGTCGTGGAGTTGCAGTGAGAAACAAGCGCTTCTGAATAGAAAGATTTTCATTCTTTAAGGCGAATCCAAAAGTCGTCCCATCTCTTCCAGTTGTTTTATGAGCCTCATCGAATATTCCCAAATCAAATGAATATCCATTGGGTAACCCCTGAGCAAGGACTTTTGAAGAATGGTATGTGGAAAAAATTATTTTGCGCTGGGTCGTCTTGTTTTGAAGGAATGAGTGAATGTCCTCGCTTGATGTCGTCACTGGAAAATCTAGATCTGTTTGATGCAGTACAATTTCATCAATTCCCTTGGCCACACTTTTATCTGAACATACACAAAGAAATGAATAATCTTGCCAAATCGTCTCCTTCATCCACTCGTGTAACATTTGTCTTATCAAAGAAAGGGAGGGAACTAAGACGACGATAGCGTTAACATTCATTCTCTCTGCTAACCAAAGAGAAAGCAGCGTTTTTCCTGTTCCACAGGCCATAACGGCTGTCGTTCTATCTCTAACATTTAATGCAGATAGAATACTTGCTAGAGCTTCATTCTGGTGAGGTTTAGGATCTTTTCGTTTAAATAAAAAAGCACCACTTTTAAGCCACTTTTCAATACACTGAAAATCATTCTCATTGAGTGCATCAAGATCATTTCCTTTTATCGCATAAAAATCTGTGCGATCTTGCATTAAGGCAGGAAGATCATATGAGTTTGTGAAAAGGATGCGCTTATGAACACGGTCGCTCATCCCCATAAAAGTAGCAAGTTCTTCCCAAGTCAAATTTGTGCGGTTAGAGCGAAATTTAACTTGATATGCATGATAATGATCTTCCTTTGTACGGATAATCCCATCAATCCCCATGTCCTTTTTAAAAAGCCCCAAAGTATCACGTAGGCTTATTGGGACTGCTTTGTCCGGCCATACTTCGACAGCTTGTGTTATTTTTTGGGTTACAAAATACGCTTCAGCAAAAGCTTCAAACGCGTCGCCACGTTCATGTTCAGACAATTTCGAAATTCTGTTTTCCAGCTGTTTAAAACTACAAAGACCGCTGAAAAGCCCTGAATCAACAAATTTTTTTGTTTTTAAGTGTTTTGGCTTCATATATGTTTTATTTCTGATAATTCAAAATTGAGCAAATTCTAGAGATAATTTTTTCTCGCAATTCATTTGTAATATCAAACGCATCCTGAATCTTTTCAAGATGCCCAAATTCTTCAGCCAGACTTGCTTCTACGTTGGCATCTTCTAATATTGGTGCATACGTAATGAGAGCTGTTTCTAATTTTGCCTTTGCTTGACGAAAGGTATTACGGGCTGTTTGCTCATAATGAGAAGCAAACATTTTTGGATTGTTTTTATCCAAATTCGGAGAATGATTTAACATTCCTGCCGCTTTTTCACTACCTAAGAAATTGTAGAAAAAACCATCAAAAGATTGTTTAATGGCTTTACGTGCAGCCCGCTTTTCTGTTTCTCCGTATTTCGAAGGGGCAATGATCATACTCCCGTTTCCAGTGTTTGTATAAACCTTATTACCATTGCCTTTGATAGCAACAGCAGCAGCGTCTTTAGCTCCTCCAGGAGCTTGAGCAATCAAGACATCCCCGTTTTTCGTTTTAGCAATAGCTTTTCCTCTGTTCCGAATAACCTTAACAGTAAGAGGTAGCGCTAAAGTCAAAGCTGCTCCCAAACTGAGTGTTAGTGTTATAGTCCAATCCATTCTCTCTCCGAATTTTTTAAGGGTTATACAGTCTTGCTCTGGCGCTCTGGATGTTACATTTACAACTTCGGGGAAGTTTATATTTTTAGAATATTTAAGTAAACGCAAAACTGAAAATTGACTTGGGTAAAATTAAAGTGCTCCCCCTTAACCCCACCCAGAAGAGGTTCTATATATCTAAAGGAGGGTAAGCAAAGAGGAGAAGGAGGAATTCTTCAAGGATTAGCGCCCTTTGATATCTTTTTGGCCCCTTGCTAAACATTAAGAGGGCAGCGACCTCATCCTTCTCAAGGGTTCTAGCTCATAGATCTTGCGCATTCCCTCTACAAATTGGTTCGATGCTTGTCCGGACATCGGCAAATCTCAACCCGAATAGTTCTCTTAAGAGCTATTCTAGTTTTTTTACGCTATATTATTTTCAATTCAGTTATATACACATTACGACTCAAGAGTTGGAATAACATATGGCACATCCCATCTGTTTTTTGCCGGAACATGATCCATTAGAATCGCTTCCCACCCCATTTTCTGCTTGGGAAGAAACGGCCAAAAACTTGCCAAAACTTCTTGTGGCATCTCAATTTCAAAAGAAATTAGAAGAACTCCCCTTATTCCCAATTGATAAGCTTCAAACCGCTGCAGAGTATGAAAGAGCCATGCAGATTTTATCCTATTTTGGCCATGCCTATGTGTGGGGGCAAAAAAATGTTCCTGAATCAATCCCTGAGGTGTTGGCAAAGCCATGGTATATAGTCGCCAAACATCTTGGCCGCCCCCCTGTGCTCTCTTATGCTTCATATGCACTTACGAACTGGAAAAGGATCGACAGAGCAGGACCAATAGATCTTGGCAATATCGTACTTATCCAGAACTTTCTAGGAGGCATTGACGAAGAGTGGTTTATCTTGGTGCATATAGCTATTGAATCAAAAGCCAGTCCCGCCCTTGTTGGATGTGTTGAAGCAATAAGCGCTGTTCAAAATAAAGACCATCAGTCATTACTGCAAGCGCTTCAAAAGATAAAAGGCTCACTTGAAGCTGTATGCACGACATTAAAGCGCATGCCTGAGCATTGCGATCCATATATATACTACAACAGAGTGCGTCCCTATATTCATGGCTGGAAAGATCATCCTCTGATTCCAAAAGGCCTTATTTACAAGGGGGTTCAAGCGTATAGCGAAAAACCCCAACAGTTCCGAGGAGAGACCGGTGCGCAAAGCTCAATCATCCCGACCCTTGATGGTTTGCTCGGTATTAAGCACTCCCAAAACGAACTGTATCATTACTTGCAAGAGATGCGGGAATATATGCCGCCAAAAGATCGAGAATTTGTTTCCTATGTAGAAAACACTTCCTTAGTCAGGCCTTTTGTACAAGCCAATCCGAAATTCCACGAGATCTACAACGAATGTATTTCCCTCGTCAACAGGTTTAGACAAACTCATTTAAGTTTTGCAGCGGCCTACGTTCACAAACAGCATCAGGATAGTGCTAATAACCCAACAGCTGTTGGAACAGGCGGCACCCCATTCATGGAGTACCTCAAAAAACATAAAGAGGAAACTGAATCGTTCTTGTTGTAAAAGTTCTAAAACCGAATATGATCATTTAAGCTCTGCACGAGCAATATGCGTCTCGAGCATATCGAGTTCATTTTCGAGGTGATTTAAAAGTTTGTCATCGATTTGCTGCAGTTTCCAGATTTCAATAAGCTTCAACCGTTGAAAATGGATGATTTTTCGTCTCGCTAACTCAATGTTTGATGCATTCTGCTCTGCTTCATGCGCGAGCTCTAAAACTTTATGCTGCGTATGGAAATAACTTTTAAGGAATTGATATTCCTCTTGATCGATAATTTTTGAATCGAGAAGAAACCCAATTTTCTCTTCCGCATTATGAGCAAGTTGATCTCTGACATCCTTCTCATTATTCTCTCTATCGATGTGGTGTACCTTTAACCAGCGGATCAGCGCGGGAAGAGTAAGCCCAGGAATTACCAGAGTGATTAAGATCACGACAAACGTAATAAAGACTACTTCATTTCGTCCCTCCAGCGGCACCCCATTAGGTAGTGTAAATGGCAAAGCAAGTGCGACCGCAAGAGAAACAATGCCTCTCATTCCTGCCCATCCCATAATAGCGGTTTCTTGAAGTATTTGGGGACAGATATGGGATGAATTGCGATGATGGAGGGCACGGAGATAAGCAAAAGCCCCTCTTCCATAAACCCAAATCAGACGAACGACAACCATAGCAAAAGCAATTAGAAAGGCGTATCCCGAGTAGGTAATAATCTGATCTGTGCTCATTTTCCCAGCTATCGTTCTGACCTGCAATCCAATCAAAATGAAAACCAAGCAATTTAAAAGAATAATCAATACATCCCAGACAGCATATCCTAAAACGCGTCTAAGGGACGAAGAGTGATTGTGAAGGATGCGGGAGCCAATCAACCCATTGACAACAACCGCAAGTACTCCAGAAACACCTAGAAGGTCTGCCAAAATGTAGGTGACATAAGGGATTGTAAATGAAAAAACAACTCCCAATACCGGCTCGAGATAACGTCTTGAAAACAGTTGAAATAGAAGTCCGAGGATAAATCCAATGAGTACACCGCCAAGTACGACATAGAAAAACTCACCTGTCCCACCACTTAAAGAGAATGATCCTGTCATGAGAGCAACTAAAGTTATCTTATATAAGACAATTGCAGAGGCATCGTTGATGAGACTTTCCCCTTCCAAAAGCGTTATCAATCGTGAATTGATAGAAAATCGTTTTAGGATTGATGTCACAGCAACAGCATCAGGAGGCGATATGATGGCGCCAAAAGCAAATGCAAGAGGCCATGAAAATTGTGGGAATAGCCATTTGAAAATTATGCCCACAACAAGGGTAGTTAAAGCTACCAATCCTAAAGCGAGAGAAAAAATATTCTTCCAATTCCTCTGAAACTCACGAAACGAAATGGCGAACGATGAATAGTAAAGAATGGGAGGAAGAAAAATCATAAGGACTAAATTAGGATTAAAATAAATATTATTAATGGCCGGAGTAAAGCTTAAAGCTGCCCCGCCTAGAATGAGGATAATGGGATAGGGCACATTGATCTTTTGTGCAACGCCCACTAAAAGGACGGCCGATAGCAACAAAAAGAAGATGATTTCTAGATTTTCCATAATTCATACTTATAAGCATGTATGATTCATTGCAATATGGTTTGTCGAATTGCGATACCTGCTGTTTTAAACCAAAGTGTTCTTGACCAAAGCGTTCTTGACCAAAGCGTTCGTACTCTTCTCATATCTATCTGCCATCTCTTGAGAAAAGCCGTAAGGACGTTCGATATCTTCTGAACGCGGCATAAAGTACTCTTTTTCCTGAATCTCCTTACCATCGATTTTCATCGCTTGCCGCCCGAAATGTTGCCAAAATGAAGCCATATCAGGATATCTCCAGTCCGTATAACAAAGAGTTTGGCCAAAACGGTCCGGATCAAAACTATAGTTTGTAACCTCGCCTAAGGCTTTCAAATCATCCTGATCCACCAGCCGATCTAAACGTTGTGTATTGGTCTCTTTTGACAATTCCAAAACATCCCCAAATACCCTATTAATTCTCTTTTCTGAGGTAATTACTTGAAGTTTGAGGGGATGTGTCCATTCGGCCTGTAATTTAGAAAGTTTGTCATAAACGGACTGAGTCATGAACGGAATAACAACGTACACAGTCGTCGCCTCTTTTTTACGGCTGGCTTTGATTTGATCATGAATTTCTTTTAAATTATCGATTAATTGCCTCCCTGAATAGGCACAATCGTCAAAAATGACGAGATTATTTTCATCTCGAGGTAAATTGAAGCTTTGACCAGGAGTAATGACATCGATCGTACCTTGCAAATCATTCAGTGTAAAATCTGATGCAGGAAGGCGGTCAAGATACTTTAATGATAGCCCTGCCACCCATTGCTGGCTTTTTCCAGCCACATATCCCACAGAGTAGGGTGTCTCTTTAATACGTTTGTTCAATTGATCGACACAACTTTTCAGCCCCTTTTCCAGATCACCCAATGTTAAATGCTGAATTTTATCGACTATTTTTTGCGCCATTGCTTTATTGCGGGGATTTTGCTGTTTCTCGACATATCGAGCTGCATTTTGTCCATATACCGGATAACTTTTCTTTGGCACTGGCGGAGTGGCCCAAAGTCCCATATTCTTATGGTCAAGATAGGCCTGAATTTCTCTTAGCTTTTCAGGATCATGGTTTGGAAAATCGGTTATAGAACCTCTTGGACCTCTAAACAACTGGCGCCGTTCGGTGAGGTTGGAGGGCAACTCTTTAAGCAAAGGCTTCTGCTCCTTATGCTTTGGTTCTTTTACCTCTATTTTTTCCTCTGGTACTTTCTTCGTAGCAATTTGAGGAATTGGCGGAGTTGGATTGCGAAGTATTGGACTTACACGGCCGCTTATTTTTTCATCAACCTCTGATAGCTCATGCTTATTATGTACCACTCGTCCGATCAAAGGCCCTGCGAGAAAAAACACGCCGACTGTCACAGCGGTTAAGACTATTGATAGAATACAATCAAGGATTTTCCGCTCTTTTGAACGCTTGTCTTCATATCCTTCAATTTTAAAACCAAAACCACTTCCTAGTAAAAAGGCGCGATTGTCAGAAATTTTCATAGACAAAGACCCAATCTACCTAAAAATAATTGTACACTCTTTTTTATTATAAATGCCTACAAGTCATGGAGAATCAAAAACCGAATAACTCTTTAGAGCTATTCGGTTTTTTTGTAGCAAGAAGTGTCAGAGATGACACCACTATTTTTAATGGTGATGGTGATGTTTATTAGGCTGGACCAGGACAATGCTTATGAGAGTAACAATATTGGGTCCAACTCCTGGGTTTGGTGAAACATCAAGTATCGCAATGTATTTGATAGGAGTTTGTTTTTTCTTAATAGACCCATCGCTTACAGGGAGAGTCAAGATTTCATACTTTACGGTTCCTAAGACATTAATCTGTTTCGTAATCCTCTTGATATCCACAATAAATTCAGTAACAGGAATTATATTTTCAAAGCTTGGGTTCGTGCCTATTCCTGAGGTGATGGCCTCATATTCCAATAAGCTTTCCGTTAAAGCCGATGTAGCGGCATACGCAGATTGTACCATAGAAACGCAGGCAATGAGACAGATAATAAATTTTTTCATTTTATCTCCTTTAAATTAACCAACGATTTTTGGTGTACCTGCCACTGCTGATTCCCCGCAATGCTTTTGAATCGAGCTTCATAAACGACTGTGGAATTAACCAAAAATATGTTATCTAAATTTTTCAATTTCACGAGGAGCCTCTATGTTCAAAAAAATGTTATTCACAACCTTGTTAACATTACATTCCTTGAATTGCTATGGTCAATGCCCTCCCTGCGCTAATCAAACGGACAATATATCGATTCCGATCATCGATGATTCTCTTCCCTACCAAGTATCTGTAGAGCAAGCTGATTTCCGCTTGCCTGCGGGCCTCCAATCCTATGCATTTGCTGTCTATAAAGATGAGTGGCTCTTTATTGCTGGACGAACCAACGGCCTTCACAATGTGAACAGCACCACCGAACTGCCCAACTCCTTTCCCATCGAGAATCAAAACAGTGTTGTTTATGTGATTAATCCGAAAAAGAAGAAACATTATAGCCGATCTCTTCATGATCACTCTTCCCACCTGAGCCAAAAACATATCGATCTTCTTTCCGTGACGAACTCATTCTATAGCCAGACAAACGACAAAAAAACCCTTTATATCGTCGGAGGATATGGGGTCGACTCGGCCACTGGAGCACTGGGAACGAAAGCGGCATTAACTGCCATCGATGTTCCAAAGATGATTGATTGGGTAAAGAAAAAGCCGCATTCAGGTTCTGCATCGGAGTGCTGCCGATTTGCATTTGATCCCATTCTGCAAGTGACCGGTGGAAAGATGCTGAAAGGGGATAAGCCTGGCACCTATCTGCTTGCCCTGGGCCAAAACTTTTCCGGCTACTATACAACTTCCTCCAACGGTGTTTATACGATGCAAATACGCCGAATCAAGATCATCGACAATGGCGATAAACTGCATGTAAAATCGTATAAACAGCCAGACCCCCTTCCAAACTATCGAAGACGCGATTTGAATGTTGTGCCGGTAATTAAAAAGGAAAAAGACTCGTACAAAAAGTCTTATGTGGCCTTATCGGGTGTATTTACACCTGGAAATGAAGCGAACCCCGGTGCATGGACTGTTCCGATCGAAATTGATAGAGATGGCTCTTCGCATATGTTAGATCCAAATGACCCGCAAACGCTTGCACAAGCAATGAATAATTATGATTGCGCAAACACGGGTCTTTATTCAAAAGAGAGAGAAAGTATGTATACTCTCCTTTTTGGCGGCATTAGCGCATCGATTTTCAGCGACGGCGATTGCGAAACCAATTGCCAGGCGCTCATTCCTGCCCCAGGAACTGTCTTTACAACCTGCTGTAATTTGCCATTCACCAATAATATCACGACCATAAGGATCGATAAACATGGGATCTATCAGCAGTACCTCATGAGTGCGACCTTTCCAACCATTCCTGTCCCCAATCCCGCTTCACTATTTTGCAGCGCTGATCCCTTTGATCCAGATGCTCCAAGAATCTATTACTTTGGCGCTGAGGCTGTTTTCATCCCCAACCCCAAGCTGCATACCTATTCCAATGGTGTCATAGCCTTTGATAAGCTAAAACATCATCGCACTTTATTGGGTTATATTGTTGGTGGGATCGCAAGTACGATTACCGATACGAATTGTGTCACTGACACTATTGCCTCACATCACATTTTTAAGGTCTATATTTCTCCAAAAAAGAGCTAGAAATAGAGTTCTAAAACCGAATAGTTCGTACGAGCTATTCGGTTTTTTTCTTTCGGTTATATTTTTGTTTTAATTTTATTGTAAATGTATTATATTTTTTAGATATCTATTATTTTACATTATTAAATTACATGAATTTATTCCGTTATTTATTAGTTTCGGTTGTTTTATTTAATTTTTGTTTGACGATTGAAGGAACCGTAGCTTCCAGTCGTGATTCAATTGTCTATACCCAGCAAGAGTCTCTTCAGGAGATCATCTCGTATGCTAGAGAATATCGTAAAGACACAACTCTGCCATCTCAGCTAGAAGAATTACGGCAGAAAAATATACTCGAGCAGGTCTTTGCACATCTTAAACAATACAATACCTACAACTCTCTTGAAGAGGCTGTACATGGATTTTTAGCTGATGAGCTGCCCTTAAACGCTCAATATTCCGTTGTCAACGCAAGTATAGCAGGTGTCGGCGGAAAATCTCATGATCCAGTCTTTCTGGTAAAAGACTCGACAGGCCTTTTATGCTATGTCGTAAAAGCATTTAAGAATCCAAAAGAGTTATCGAGCAAGTTTCTTCCTGAGATTTCCGCTCTCGATTTTATTGAACAGCTTCCGATGCCCGGAGTTGCCTCCATCAAGCCAATTGCATTTGCCATCTATAGCAATCAACATGAGGAGTGGGGATTATTATTGGAGAGTGCGGCTAAAGGCCAGCGCACCGATCAATTCGTATATCAATTAGGCGCTCTTGCTCAAGGCTCAAAAGAGCGCGAAGCTTGCCTGAAGGTTTGCCAAGGGGTCTTTCAAAGAATTGCTGAAAGCTTCGCCAAATTACATGCAAGAAAATCAGCACAGCCATCTACTATTACGGCAACAAATTTTACGAAATATGAGAACTATGTTTCTACTATACTTCAGAGCTCTTTCATTATCCAAGAATTAGAAAAGCACATCTCTAGGGATGATTTTCTTAAGTATGTTGAAAAAATCAAAGCTGAAACCCTACATGTCCCACTATTTTATTCCTATTTGCACGGCGATGCCCATTTAGGGAACATGTTTTATGACCCGAACGAGGATGTCTTTTATTTCATAGATATTGGCAAGCTGCACCAATCTGTAAGCATTACAGGGGAGCCTTTGCTGGATGGTACGGTCGATTTAGTGTATATCGATGAAAATCTTCGCAGCAGAGCGCTAGGGCTATTGAGTGAAAAAGAGGTGGAAGCGTTGCTAAAATCCTTTTATGAAACCTATGAAAAATGTTCCGGCCAGAAGCTTGATCAACAGGTCGTTTTATTTCATAGGACATACAAAAAATTAAGCAGGCTCATCTCGTATTCGAAGTATATTGATGAAAAGGACCCCATCAAGCGATCCACTGATAAAGCTATCTTTGAGGATGCTGTAGAGTATTTTGCAAAAGTAGTGTAAATGCGGCACGTAAAGCAATTATCAGCTCAATCGCATCTTCAATAACCTATAAATTTTTATTTTAATTTTATTGTAAAAGTGTTATAATATTATTATATTAAATATATTATATTTATGACTTTATTCGGTTTTTTATTATCTTCAGTTCTTTTATTTAATTTCTGTCTGTCGATTGAAGGGGCCGCAGCTTCTAGTCGTGATTCAATTGTTTCTATCCAGCAAGAGTCTCTTCAGGAAATCATTTCGTATGCAAGAGAATATCGAAGGGATACAACGCTGCCCTCTCAGGAAGAAGAATTAAGACAAAAAAATATTCTGGAGCAAATCTTTACTCGTCTTAAAAAATACAACAGCTACAGCTCTCTTGAAAATGGTGTACGCGGATTTTTAGCAGATGAGCTCTCCTTAAACGAATATGATTATTCCATTGTCGACGCAAACTTGACAGCTGTCGGCGGCAAATCCCAAGATACCGTCTTTCTAGTAAAAGACTCGGCCCGCCATGTATGCTATGTCGTGAAAGCTTTTAGGAGCCCAAAAGACTTAACGAGCATGTTTATTCAAGAGATTTCCGCACTCGATCTTATTGAACAGCTTTCGCTGCCCGGAGTTGTCCCCATCAAGCCAATTGCATTTGCCAGTTATAGCAATCAAGATGAGGAATGGGGATTATTATTGGAGACGGCTGCTAAGGGAGAGCGGATCGATCAATTCATTTATCAATTAGGCTCTCTTGAGCCAGGCTCAAAAGAGCGCATGACCTTCTTGAAGACTTGCCAAGGGGTCTTTCAAAGAATGGCTGAAAGCTTCGCTAAACTACATGACAGAAAATCGTTGCAGTCATATTCCATTCCTGAAATAGCGCTTACGAGATATCAAAAAAGTATTCCCACTATACTTGAGAGCTCCTTCATTATCGGTGAATTAGAAAAGCACTTCTCCAGCGATGATTTTCTCCAATATGTTGAAAAAATAAAAGCTGAAGCAGTAACTGTCCCTCTATTTTATTCCTATTGGCATGGCGATGCCCACTTAGGAAACATGTTTTATGATCAAATCAATAATGCCTTTTATTTCATTGATGTTGCCAATCTGCATCATGCTGTAAGCATGAAAGAGGAGCCTTTGCTGGATGGCACGGCCGATCTAGTGGAAATCGATGAAAGTCTTCGCGCCCGAGCGATAGGGCAATTGAGTGAAAATGAAGTGGAAGCGTTGCTGAAATCCTTTTATGAAACCTATGAAAAATGTTCCGGCCAGAAGATTGATCAACAGATCCTTTTATTTCATAGGACATACAAAAAATTAAGCAGGCTGGAAACGTATTCAAAGTATATTGATGAGAAGGATCCTAAAAAACGATCTTCAGATAAAGCTATCTTTGATGACGCTGTAGAGTATTTTGCAAATCAAATTGCAATAAAAAAGTAATTTCTAAAACCGATTAGTTCCTTCAATCAGTTTAAGCATCAAAAATCAGCGGCTTAAACGGGACTAATAGTATAGTTCTCTGCAACAAACATCTCATTAAAGTAGTCCTTCATGACCACTTTCACTTGTCTATTAGAAGAATCTTTATTAAAGCAGTTATGGATGGCCTTTTCTATCTTCTCTTGAGTATCAGATTGCTCCCACTCTTGGTTAAGTTGTAAAGAAACAGTGGCAAGATTAAATACCTCTTCAAAAGTAACATCACTAAAGTCATCAGTAAAAAATGCTGTAGATCCTATCCTGAACATTTTGGCAAAAACCTCACGGGACTTGCCATTGTTTTTAGCCAGCTTCGTCTCCTCTTGAATCTCAGAACAGGGCTTGGACGCGGTCTGATACACACCATTTACCTTCTGGCTCTCATCTTTATTATGGTAATACCCATAGGCACCTAATATAACCATAATTTTATTCCTTTTTTGAGCATTATTCGTTAATTAGAAAATCTAAATAAACCGGAACTAAGTGGCTTAAAGACCGCCTAAATCATCGTTGTTCCCGTACATCTGATACAAGTAGTTATGCATGACCACTTTCGCTTTTCTATTAGGAGAATCCTCTTCAAAGCACTTATGAACGGCTTTTTCTATCTGCTCCTGAGTATCATCCGCTTTCCACACTTTGTTAAGGTGTAACGTAACAGTGACAAGATCAAAGACCTGTGCAAAAGTAACATCACTAAATTCATCCGTATCAAATGCTGTAGATCCAATCCTGAACACTTTTGCAAAAACCTCATGAGCCTTACCACTGTTTTTAGCAAGCTTCGTCACTTCTTGAATCTCTGAACAGAGCTTGGACGTTGTCAAATAAACATCGCCTTTCTTATGGCTCTCTTCTTTGTTGTGGTAATGCACATAGGATTGTGTTTCGATCATAATTTTATTCCTCTTTTACTATTTTTTTATGAACTGTAAAATCCCAATACAAAAAAAGCAAAACAAAAGCTAAGCATTCACCCAATGAAAACCTGCTTTTTATAGACAGCTTAAGATCCCTCCACCACCCCCATTTTCATTGCAATTTATTTCTTTATATTTAATACTTAATTAAATAAAACAAAATTGTAACAAACCATGATTTCTAATTTAATTAAAACCGTTCTTATATTGTCTCTTTATTGCTTCTATTTAGAAGGAAACGAAAACACGATTTCAAAAAAAGGTACGTACGACTTCGGAGGCGTGCGTGAATTCTACACAGCAGGTCGAAAGGCGTATCCTAATGAAGCATTTGAACATCTAAAAACATATGCACAAGAAGATGCAAATGTTCTTGACCTTGGCGCAGGCACAGGAATTTCGACGAGGCAATTATATGATCACGGCTTTAAACATCTCATTGGTTGTGATAAAGATTCCTTGATGATTAAAGAAGCAATTCTTGCCGGCGGAAAACAGTATTCAATCCCCTATATTCAAGGAAATATAGAATCAGGACTTACCTTTCCCACGGAAACATTTGATCTCATCACAGCTTTTACCTGTTTCCATTATTTTCAAACAGACGTCGCCATGGAAGAAATCAAACGCATTTTAAAGCCTAATGGATTGCTCTTTACCATTTTGAAAGAGAGCAAAAAGGATAAACCAACCTTTCGAGATCAAGTAAAACAAATCGCCGATAAAGTAATGGGCAAGCCTATCCCTAAGGTAAATGATGGCTTAGAATCTCCCATTGTACTGCTTAAAAAACATCACTTTGAGATTCTTGAAAACATTTCTATTCCTTTTACCGAATACTATACCGTTGAAGAAGCGATCCTTGAAACGCAGTCACGAGGCTGGTGGACGACTATCAAAGATGATCCCAAAAAGGATCAGATCCTAAGTGAAATTATCAAGTTCTTACAATCAATAGCCAATGATCAAGGGTTAATTACCTATGAAGGCGTCGCGCCTATGATTATTGCAAGAAAACAAGAACCGTAGCGCTGTAAAGCAGCAACATGAACTTTCAACCTTTCCACAAGGGAATTCCAGAGCAGCATGTTTCCACTAATATTATTCATTTTTAATCAAAAAATGGATAAACTTTTGCATATGATTTTAATTTTAGCATGTGTACTTATTATGAAATTAAGTGAGATAGATAATAGCACTCCTGTTAATGGAGTTGGCATACATCAGTTAATTCCAACCGAATCGACGACAGTAGAAAAAACAGTCGATGAATATGAAATTAATTTGACGTCCATTAAACCGAATTTTGCCACAACTCAAGAGCAAGATGACTTCATTAATAAAACTCTTCGCAACGAGCCCTACTCTTCTGAAACTCAACGCACAGAATTCATCAAGCCTGAGTACGATGATAAAAATCGCTTAGCTTGCAAAATTTTTCCCTACGACGGCAAACCTATCAAAAGTACAAATGTTCCCTACCTCAATGGAAGCCTTGTCAAAACAACGGTTTCGCCTCACACATTCATAGCGACACAAGCGCCAAAGGAGAATACGGTTTCGGACCATTTTCAACTCATGCTCGACTTCGATTCAAATTTTCTGATCACTCTTGTGATGCCAAAAGAGCCAAAGAAGAGACCAAATATAGACGAGATTGAATTTCTTGATCGATGCGTGCCCTATTGGGAAAAGAAAGAAGATTTGAAAGATGGGTATCAGCTCCTCCCTGGAAAAACTATTCAAACAATATCTTTTGAAGGAACGAATCAGGCAATTACGCTCCGCGAGCTAAAAATTCAAAATAAAAATGGCTCTGAAAGCAAAACCATTTATCAATACCATTATGAAAATTGGCCTGATCTAGGAGTTCCCAATCTGAAGGTATTTAAGGAATTCCTTAATTTAGTTTACCAAAAGATGCGAAAAAGCCCTTCTCAAAGCCCTGTTTTTGCCCACTGTCATGCTGGAAGCGGACGTACAGGGATATTTGTCGCTTGCTGCTTTCTCATGGATCATATCCTAGCTGAGCTGAAAGCAGGAAAGAGCTTACATGAAATCAAAGTGAATGTTGCAAAACTTGTCTTCGAAATGAGACTCTGCCGCACCATGATGCATCATACAACCCAAGTCCATTTCATCTATGAATGGCTTGAAGATTTGGTAAAGGACAGAGAGTGGATGCCAGTAACTAAAAATGTTGTAGAACCTGTTGCAAAAAGAACAAGACTACATCAGGGCGAACTTCCTCGTGTAGATTATAGAATATTTTATGCCTCAAGAAATCGCGCAGGGCCATCTGCTCGAATAGAGCCAATTAACTAAGTACTGGGATTCCAATAATATGAAAAAATTTAAAATCTTGCTCTTATGCGCGGTATTAGGATTTACAATCCCTCAAAGCCAAATTTTGGCTACATCTATAACAGCCAACATCGACAGTATTTCATCGGATATCCGAAACTTAAATCAAATGCTGCATCCCCTCTTAACAGAAGAGAATCCGCAGATTATAGAACAATTTGAGACCATGACCAGAGAGTGGCAAGAGTACTACCTGGAAAAAAGAGCCTTCGATATTCAATTGCTCATTAAAGCGACGAAGCTCCTCATTGCTGGAGAAGCCGAACGAATCACTAAGAATGAGGATTCATCGTTAGTACATGTTCTCAGGATTACGCATATTCTCTGGTCCAACAAGGTACGCAGCGTCAATATTTTAGCAGCAGCACTCCTAGATCATATTGATGAGGTCGGAGTATCAGAAAATGAGCTGCAGGATTCATTTGGACCAAGAATTTACTACACACTCTACAATGAGGAGCATCCTCCAACACAAACGGAAGAAGAGCACAGAAATGTGCATATACAAGTCGCACCCCTTCAAACGATTAATGCACAGATGATACAGCTTGCTCATCGGATAGAGTATTTTCAATACAAACTCAATCTCGATCAAATTTCAGAGGAAGAGCTACTCGTTCAGCTTAAATGGAGCAGATCGCTCCTGCATGCTCTCCACGGAGCCAATGAGAACTTGGAAAACGCCTTGCAAGAAGAAATCGACAGGCTCACCTCTACCCTTTTGGCATAATAAACTTCGGCGGCGAATAATCCCTTATCTGCACTTTTATGCGTTGATACGCCTTTTCAGAGGCGTGATTATGCCACATATAAGCAACGCTATTCCAATCAGAGCCATATTCACGAGTCAGGATTGCTTGAGGATCATGCGGAACGGGAATTGGCATTGGTCCGAAAGGCAAAAACAGCTGCGGCATCAAGAGTTCATGAGGATATAACCACCACCCTTTATAGAGACCGCAGGCAGGATATAAATCAATTAGGGGGTAGTTGTGCGATACGATACGAATTTTTCCCTGTAGCTCATTTACTACAAAGACATCTAGGAAAGGGTACTTCCATGGGTAGAGTGAACCATCCTCTTTATAAATGGGATTGCCATCTTTGGTAAATATTTTATAGAAATAATTGCCGTACACATAGAGCTGGAGCCCTATCTTATTTAAATCTTTAGCCAAATTCTCAAACCGTTGTACTTCTTCGACGCGAATGATGATATCCAAATCGTCATCCCAAGGAACCATCCCTTGGTGGCGCACAGCGCCAAGGAGCGTTCCTGAAATGGCCCAAAAGGGAACTTTTTGGCGGTCAAGAATAGTCGACACCTTTTTGAGAAGGCTATAAAACAAGCCTCGATCTTCTGGGCTTATTTTTTTTAGATCGGCATCAGTAACCGGCACAGTACAAATTTTGTCCTGTACTGTTTTCAAAGCGGCTTCAAACTCTTCATGTAGGCAGATATAATCGTAGAAGACCCTTGAAGCCAGTTGTGCAAGATTCTCTACGGGAGAGTCTAAAATAATTTGATGCGTCCCATCTTCTGCATCTAGAGCTAGAATCTGAGATTCCATTTCCTTCTCTGATCCGCTAATCACGCAGGCGTCTATGTTTTGAGCAAGTTCAAAAGCAGAAAAAGCACATTCTGTATCTAAAGCAATCAACAAGCGAGGTGTGAGGCTATTTAGTGGGAGTGCAACTAAAATAAAAAGGGAGCAAAGGGCTTTCAAAAAATATCCCGACTATAATTTCGTACAAGCAACCGTAGTTGATTATAGCTCTAAGTAGCAAGAGCAGTCTTAAGCCACAGATTTATACGCTGTTAATATGCTTGTGGCAGAGGCATTGGAAGCTGCTTGCTGATTGGGATCAAAGTTCCACAAGAAGGTACTGTACCCTTGCTGCGCTGCCCAAGCTGCAAAAGCAGTAGGGCTGTAGGTCCCTGCAGCAGGATCCATGCCCACTGATATTTGAGAGGGGCCTAAGTTGTAGGCGCTCTTAAGCCAGGTAGCCCAGCCTGTAACCCAGCCCTGTTCATCTGAAAGCGAGTTGAAATAGGCCATGATGTTTACTCTATCGACACCGCTTGTAGGCTGATGGGTCGTAGGATTGGTATAGATCGCCGCGTTCATAATATTTTGAACGATTCCCTGCCATGGAAAGTTGGGACCAAAGCCGGCATTGGTATCAAGGCTTGTCTGAAAATTGGGATTGATAGTCTTAAAATCTTTAATCAAGGTACCAACAAGCGCTTGTTGAGTAGGATTGGTGGTCGGAGATGTAAATTCCTCGCAGTCAAAATCGACGCCGCTTATTCCATTACTTGTGCAGAAAGTTGCCAAAGCATTTGCAAAGCCTTGAACATTACTGTTTGTAAGCACATCCCACGTATTATCGTACGATCCTCCGGCGCCTCCAATAGAGATATTCACAGTGATCCCTTGCGCTTTGCAGCCTTGAATAAATGCAGCTAAGGTCGCTGGATTTTGCGAGAGAGTTCCAAAGCCTCCGATAGTGGGCGTTCCGGTGGGGCTCATGCTCATATTCCCGACAAAGATATCGACGGCATTAACTCCTTGCGGAATGGGATAGTTAAAGCTTGTCCAGTCGAGATACCAGGTCCCGTTCTGAATTTGCATTGCAGAGGGAGGTGCAGCAGGCGTGACTGGATTAACGGGAGTGACAGGCGTAACTGGCGGGGGCGTGACAGGAGGAGTAACTGGAGGAGGAGTAACTGGCGGCGAAACGGGTACCGTGGTATTGATGGCGGCATTGTAGGTTTGAGTTACTTGCGCTTCGATCGGGGCCGCGGCGCTGATGAAACTTGCAAGGGTAGCGCTCGCACTGTTGTATTGGCTAGTGTAGATAGGCGAAAGCTGCTGCTGTAAAGCTTGAAGTTGGGTTCGGTCTTGCTGGACGGATGCAAGTATTCGCTGATTATAGGGAAGAGCATCTATTGCACCGATTTTCGTATTGATATCGGCATAATAGGTCAAATATTGCTGGTATATTTGAGAGGCGTCCGGACTTCTTTGACTAGCGGTATAGACTGCAATGGGAGAGGTTGGAGGTGTCGTAACTGGGGGCGTCGTGACGGGCGGTGTGGTAACTGGGGGCGTCGTGACAGGAGGCGTCGTAGATGATTGACCAGTAACCGAGGTATAGATTTGATTGACTTGAGTTTCAATGGAGGCACAATCGCTCACGAAAGAGGCAAGTACGTCGCTCGAATTGCTATAATCGCTGATATAAATGGGGTATAATTTCTGCTGCAAAGCGATCAATTGGCTTCGGGCGTTGAGAGTCGCAGAAGTTTGCGGAAGTTGGTCTACAGCGTTAATTTTGGTATTGATATCGTTGTAATAGGCAAGATATTGCTGATAGATCTGATCGGCAGCTGGGCTTCTGCCTGAGGAAGAGGTACTCGATACAGGAGTAGTCATACAGAAACTCCTTCTTTACACCATTTATCTCAATGTAATTATACTATTTAAAATTAAAATTATCAATTATCCCATAGCTTATTTAAATAATAAAACCATACTAATTCTCTGATGAGAGAGTGACAAAAACCTAGTGCTATTTAAAATAAATCGTTACATTCCGTCTAACATTGGGAAGCTCTATGAATTTGTGCTATTTAAAGCTCGGTTATTTGATGTTGAGCTGCCCTCTTTTGACCGCAGGCGAGTTCAACCCCATTCCACAGCAAATAACTACACCAAGCCGAGTTGAATCATCCCTTGGCCAACTCGAGTTCAAAGATGGCATTCCCAACAGCGAGACTGCCCAAAAGGTATACGACCAGCTTGACTTCCAACGAGGCGTCGAGAGCTTTCTTAATACTCTTCGGGGCGTGTCGATCTACGCTGCACGCCAGGGAATGCGCGATGCAGGTATCAAGGACAACGAGGTCTTAATTTTTTCCGGTCTGATGGATGCTAACTCCCTCTTTCTTACTGCTAACGCAGATACTGTCTATTTCATTAGCAACATAAACCTCACAAAGGGTCCGATGGTCGTCGAGACGCCTCCCGATGCTCTCGGGATTTTCGACGATCTCTGGTTCCGCTGGGTCATCGACTTCGGCATGCCAGGCCCAGACAGAGGAATTGGTGGCAAATATCTTCTGATTCCTCCCGGCTATAAAGGGCCGCTGCCAGAATCTGGCTATTTCGTCGGCCGTCCGACAACAACGTCCGTTGCTTTACTGGGCAGGTCCTTCCTAGTCAATAATGATCCTGCGCCTGCAGTCGAAGTGATAAAAAAATATCTAAAGATCTATCCCTATACTCCTGGAGGCTTTGGATCGAGCATCGCAAGCTTTTTAACTGGAAATGGACCTCTGAGTCCTATCAAAAGCCCGAATACACCTAAGTTCATCGAAGGAACAGGCCTTGCCATAAACACGATCCCCCCAAATGACTACTCTTATTACGAAATGTTGAATAACTTAGTTCAAGAGCAGCCTGCAGAGGCTTTAGAGCCTGAGATCGCAGGACAATTTGAGGCTGTCGGCATCGTCAAAGGCAAAGCGTTCAATCCTGATGAACGCATGCGCAAAATACTAACCGACGCAATAGCCTTTGCCAATGCAACAGCGCGTACGATTGCCTTCAGTCCCAGAGAAGCTGAGGGATTTGGATATTATGGCGCATCCTCTTCTTGGCTCAACCCGCTATTTGTAGGAGGATACGATTTTACAAGGCCCCCTCCAGAGATTACCAAGGAAGGGATCAAATTTTACCCAGACACAGGCGCACGCACGCTCGATGCACGTATCGCATTCTTCTATGCGGCAACAGGAGTAACACCTGCAATGGTTATGCGTCTTACAAATATCGGCTCGCAGTATCTCTTTAATATCCTCGATTCGGAAAAAAAGCCCTTTAATGGATCAAAGACGTATAAAGTGACCCTTCCAACGAAAATTCCGGCCGGCAAATTCTGGTCATTGACCCTGTATGACAACCAGACGCGCTCGATGCTCCAAACGGATCAGCGATTCCCAAGAGCCGGCAGTCAAAGTTATCCCTCCCCTGCTGCAGGAGCTAATAAAGATGGATCTACAACCGTTTATTTCGGTCCAAAAAGGCCGCCTACAGCCGAAAAAGGCAATTGGATTCAAACCGTGCCAGGAAAGGGATGGTTCCTTATTTTGCGGCTGTATAGCCCTCTGGAGTCCTTTTTTGACAAATCATGGCGGCCAAGCGAGATAGAAGAAATAACAAAGACACCCTAAAAATTCGCTCTATCGATACAATTTTCACTAAAAACGATTTCATCATGAACATTTTTTTTCTTATCTTCTCGCTGCTTTGCGGCTTTTCATCACAGTCATACTCTCGAGAAATCAACCTTACAATGGAAGATTGCCTATTCGTTAAGTACCCAGTACCTGAAAAAGGAATCGTTTGTTCGAACTACGAGCGTGCCTTGCGACTTTCAAAGAAATTAAATAATTCTGAAATGCATAAATGCGCCTGGGGCCCTTTTGTTGTCATTGGCGATTATCAAGGGAAAAAAATCTTTGTAGCTTGCGCATCCGTTGGTACCGGCTCAGGATTGCTCTTTACCGAACTTTTTGTCGCGGGAGCAAAATATATGATCCGTTACGGCACGGATGATGTGAAAAAACCTCCCGCATCAGATGCCTTTTTGGTCAAAATCGTCGATGAGGCCGATAATTTGTATGGTTTCAATCTGCAAAGCGGAGTCGATCCAAAAGAATGGGGAAAGTCCGTTCCTGCCTCTCAAGAGATAATTAAGGCTTTAATTTCTGCAGCCGAGGAAAAGGGAATTGGGTACGAACTGAGAATATGTCATCATCTTGAGAACTATCATGGTCTGCGATCTCCTGATAAATTCTCAACCGCCAGAAGCACTAGGCTTAAAGCTCAGTTAAGCGATCTCAACGAAAACAGCAAACCCGCAAGTTATGACATGGAAACGGCAGTCCTTTTTCGGGTTGCAAAAGATTTTGATTTACATGCTGCAACCATCTTGCAAACTGTCAATAAGGAAGGAACTCGCTTAAGCTCCTATGAAGGTGAAAATTACCGACAAGCAATTGAAGTTGAAGAGAATATTTTCTTCAACTTTGTGCTCGATTCTTTATTGCAGATTTAAGTTCTGGAGCTATCCATATATTGGACCATGGTTTGTTTGACTTCGACTAACATTCCTTCCATGTAATCCAAATTGATGAACCCAAAACGAGGATATTCCATATCAAAAATCATATAGATCGTAGCCATTGTAATGAGCGCGAACAACGTTGCATAGGTCCAAGAAAAATGGCCCGTCTTAGACATGCTTATCCCGCATAAAACGGCACAGACAGCAACAGTGAAGAGCAGCATAGAAAATATCCACCCCGAAGTGTGTGTATGTATAGCTGCCGTTCTTGTTGTGACAATATCAAACATATCATTAAGCGCAGGCACAAGCAGAAGACGGGTCGCGTGGCCTTCCAGACTGCCTGTATTTGCAAGTATCGATTTCCATATATCGTTTTGGAGCTGATCTGTTCTCGTTAATTCATCGCTGCCTTCGTCGGCATCAACCATTTTTTTGTAAAATTGGATTCTCGAGTCGAGATAGCTTAAAAACTTAAGCTGCATTTGATTGCGCACCTTCTTTTCAGGCAATAAATCTAAACGTAAAAACGCCTTATTTATGGCATTGATTTCTTGAACGATGACGTGCTTGCGCAATTCTAGTCTTGCTTGAGCACCAGCAAAGGTTAAGGCAACTAAGAGACCCATTAAAGCAAAAATAGCGGTCTCAATGGTTCCATAACCTATTTTTTTAGCATCTTCGGGTAGAGAGCTTGTGTAGTTAAATGCCAATTTTTGCAATACTATCGTTAATAGCACCATTCCAGCGCAAACACATGTATAAATGAGATACATAAGCCTCTCCAATTGGAGTCGATTGAAAATCTATAGGAATTATTTGTCAACGTGAACAAGCTTTTTGGAGTAATTGAAAATGGGAAAAAGTGCGTTTAATTTACCTCTTGAATACAGCAAACTGCACCAATACTTCGATGCACTCTGTTCAGGCAATGATGATTCAAAAAACCGTGCCCTAGAGAAGATACTTAAAGAACACAATGTAAAAACAGTGCTTGATCTCACCTGCGGAACAGGCTCACAAGTCTTCTGGCTGTTGAAAAGCGGCTACAAAGTGACAGGAGCAGACTTCAGCCCGGCACTTTTAAAAATAGCTCAAGAAAAAGCTCAGCAAGAAAAGAGAGATGTACACTTTATCGAAGGCGACATGCGTACCATAAAGGTCGGCACTTTTGATGCAGTGATAACTATTGCCAACGCCGTAGGCCATCTTACAAAGGCCGGTTTTGAGAAAGCGATCAAGAATATTTATAGCAACTTGAGGGACGGCGGCCTCTACGTCTTTGATATATTCAATCTGGATGCTATGACAGATAAGGCTGTAGATAGTCTTGCAATGGATTTGAAAAGAACTGTCAATAACACAAATATTCGCAATGTCCAATACTCGACACTGGATAGAAAGAGCGGACGCCTCACCTCTTATGATCAGTTCACAATCAAAGAGGACGCAAATAAGCCAAAAATCCTCAAAGGAAAATTCACTCTGCAGCTATACACCGCAATAGAGCTAAGGGAAATGCTCGATCAGAGCGGTTTTGAGACCATTGCACAATATGGTTTAGACGGATCAAAGTTTGTTGAAAAGAAAACTCAAAGCATTTTGACCGTTGCTAAGAAGATGTAGCCACATTCTTTATGAATGCCTCCAAAAGGCGGTTAAACCTTTCTGGCTGATCTACAAATAAAGCATGGCCGGTAGATGTAAAAATCTCTAAGCGACCATCAGGAAGCATCTTTTGCATTTTCTTCATGTACTCAAGACGAGGCCCCTCGACCGTTGCAATCAATGTAGGGATAGTAATGTTTGTCAAAAGAGGCCGAAAATCTTGCAAGAGGTAGTTGTCGATTAAGGTCATAACGGTATTCGTAGGTGTGCGAAGAGCGGACTGATTCAATTTTTCCAAGTACTCCTCTGTTTGAGGCTGTTTGAAGATGCTTTTGACAAACTCTTTTGTCTTCACGATTCGATTCGTTTGCAGCTCAGCCCAGTAGTCGACCGTTGATTGATAAAAAGATACGCTCGGATCGATTCCAACCAATCCATCAACCAATACAAGCCCTTTCAACCCAGATGCGCCAAAGTGTGCGGCATAATTAACAACTTCGGGAACGGCCAGGGACCATCCGATGAGAACCAAAGGTTCTAATTTGAGCCCATCCACCACCGCTTTAATATCTTTGGCCAGTGAATAGGCATAATGGCCCTCTGTTGTTTGTTCTGAATCTCCTTGAGAGCGAGGATCAATGGCTACAACAGTATAGTTCTTAGAAAAATATTCGATCTGCTTTTCCCATATCCACCCCGGCATCATAACCCCAGGAACAAACAGAAGAGATATTTGCTTTGCATCAGCACTCTTTTTGGCTAAATAGTGAATTTTTATACCCTGGCTTTCTACAAAGCCATCGAATTTGGCACGCATAACGTTCTCTTATCTGAATTGGATATAGGAGTTTTCCTCTGAAAAGATCCATCTGATTCTTTTTTGTTGACCGACCGCCGGTCGGTATGCTATAACTATAGGTATAGGGAACAAACTCCCCACTAGGAGGTAAAAATGAGAATCGTAAAAAAATCTGCAGAAAGACGGCAGGAAATCGTCTCCGCAGCAAAAGAGCTATTCATGAAGAAAGAATATGAGAAAACTACCATGCAGGACGTTATGGACAAAGTAAATATTGCCAAAGGCACTATCTATCACTATTTCAATTCCAAAGAGGAGCTGCTTGAAGCTGTGGTACTCGATACCGCCGATGAGTACCTTGCCAAACTACAGGCTGACCTAAAAGGTATGAAGGGCAACGCCCTCGAACGAATACGTCACCTCATCTCTTCGGGCCAAGTTGCCAACGAACAGAGGGAGCTTATTGAAGATCTGCATAAATCGGGCAATATCGGCTTGCATACCCGGCTGCTGGCTGTCACTATATCAAAGATGGCTCCCCTGTATGGCGCCATCATTGAACAGGGTTGTAAAGAAGGTCTCTTTAAAACAGAGCATCCTCTTGAGTGTGCAGAATTTTTGCTGGCAGGTATCCAGTTCTTAACCGATGTAGGCTTTAACCCTTGGAGTAATGAAGATCTTGCACGCCGGGCAAGGGCTATTCCTTCCTTAGTTGAAACGCAATTACATGCGCCCAAAGGCTCATTTAGTTTTTTATGCAATCCAAAATAGCGGTAATCTTAACCGAATGTTTCAAAATGAAACATTCGGTTATTTTTAGCTAGTGATCAGTGGAATCTTTTGAGCAACTACTACGCGTGTATTTCCTGTGGTATGAATTAAACCATCCGGACCTTTCCGCTTGTTGATGATTCCAATTATCTCACTTTCAATAATCTTTGCGACAATTGAGTTTCTGTAGCCTTCCCAATAATTGCGAGATCGCATGAGATCGAAAAATTGTTCGGGTGTATATGTTGCTGAATTAGAGATCGATCGCTGTTCTACGATTTTAAAACGACCCCCTAAAGAAGCCTCAAGATCAACCGTTTTTTCAGGCAATGGTCCAATTACATTTGCTATGGCTCTTTCAACTTCTGCCTGAACTGAGTCTCCCTTTCCACGCGTAAAGCCTAAGCCTGAGACAATGATAAAATAACCATTCTCTTGTAAACTTTCATAAATGCCATCAAGTGCTTCTTTAGATTCATCAAACCAATGAAACCCAGTAAAGACAGTTATTGCAGCAACGCCCTGATTGGGTATTGAAGATGAATTGTGCAGTCCATCTTCAAGATTATATAAAACATAAGGAATTGAATTCCCCTCGGCTTGAAGAGCCTGATCAATCATTTTTTGGTCTCTATCTACTCCTATCACTTTAAAACCATGATCGCGAAGTTCTCTGGTAGAAATCCCCGTCCCGCAGCAGACGTCAACAATACATGCTTGCGGCTTGACATGCTTTTTGATTAGGGAATAGACCTCTTCAGGATATCCTCTTCGTGCGGCTGCATACGATCCGCTTACGGATCCGAAGTCGACTTGGTGCGCTTGTGAACAAGCGCCCTTTGTAGTATTAAGCAACAAAATAAGTAGGAATAGTAAACGGTACATTTTTATTTCTCTTGTTGCGAATTTTCTCTAATTCGCCGGTTTATTAATTGAAGTGTTTCTACAGAATGCTGCCACGCTGTATAGACCTGCTTCATGCTATTGGCTCGCAAATCTCCCACTACGAATAGATTTGGTATTGTGGATTCACCGTTTGTGTCGGTAACTACTAATCCAGTACTGTCCAATTTAGCTCCGAGCTGGAGGGCGAGCTGATTATTTGGACGAATGCCCAAGGCCACAAAAGCCATCTCAGCATCAACTGATCCACCACTCTCTAACTTGAATCCAGTTAGCTGCCTTTGTTCTATATTGCCTAAAATTTCCAGAATCGGAGAGTCGAAGATTTTTATGTTTCTGGAGTTGATTTTCTCTAAGGTTTTTGGAGTAAATTCCGGCTTTTTACCATTGGTTAAAATGGTCATGCTTTCAAGTTGATACTTTTCTGATAAGAGCAAGGCTATAGAGGCGGCTGATTCTGAATGGCCAATCACAACTGTCTTCTTGCCAAAACTTCTATGGCCATCACAGACTGCGCAATAGGCTACTGTTTGACCATTTGCAAAGGGAAGAATGGGACGAATACTGCCTTGAATATGAGGCTGCTCATCCATCATTCCTGTCGCCATCACCACATACTTTGCGAAATAGACGCGCCCTGATTTATCTGTTAACTTAAAACGTTCAGATTCCTTTTCAATAGATGCTACTGAATCTTCAATTACATATAGTTTGCTGCCAAAGGGACTTTGAACCAAATCTGCTAACGCTTCATTACGCAGCTCTAAGACTGCGCGTTCATACTTTTCAAGACCCGGCACGTTATCAATTGTTCGTACCCAGTTTCCACGCGACCGTCTCCGTTCTTGAATAGCCCCTGCAAAAAGCAGTGTCTCGTTGTTATTTAATACGGAACGCTTTACTGCCATGGTTCCTGCAGCACCAGCTCCAATAATTGCAACGGGATATATTTTGTTTGTTTCAGGCTGCGCAGTAGTTACTGGAATTACCTTGGGATCAGGGCGTCTATTTTGTTGAACTATGAGGGAGAAAGCCATTATTGCTGCCAAAAATAAGAATATATAATATTTCATCCGTATTAAAATCCATCTATAAATTTAGAATTAATTATAACATATTAATTATTAACAAACAATTTTTAATTAATAAAAAACAACTCAACAGAATCTAACATATCACATTATAGAGCTACCTTGAGCCAAGATTGCAAAATTTGCACTTATTTAAACAAATCTTTATATGTTGGACTTGTGTATTTGTATGAAAAATTTTAAACCTGGAGGTTTACAATGGGTTCATTAAAAAAACTCGCTATGATTTTCTTAGCTATATACCTGATAGTTACTGGTATATCAACAATGGGAGGAATTTCCCTTGGTGGCATGGCTAACTGCATTGTGCAATTGCTTGCAGTATTCTCTGGCCTATTTATTTTTGTCTGTCTTGGCACCTGTTCAGGAAAGGATGCATGCAGGAAATAAGTATGCAATCAAGGAACAAATTTTATCCATGAGAGGTATTTTATGTGTGTTGTAAAAAAACTTAGCATGATCTTCTTAGCAATATACCTGGTCCTGTCAGGATTATTTGGTATGACCGGGAATATGCCTTCAGATATCGTGATGTATCTGATGAAAGGATCGGGAATTCTCTCCGGTATCCTTATGCTTATTGCGATCGAACATATGTGCAGCTCTTGCGGCGAAGTCCACGATAATCAGTAAGAAATGAGGCAGGGATGTTGTTTATGCAACATCCCTCTCCCCCTTTAATTTAAGCGAGCCATTCTAATTTTCTGGGCCGGAAATTGAACTCATCTTTCGCTTTGGTATTCGATGCGCCTCGAAGCTTGGTCGCATAGTAGACAGAATCTGCGCCTCTTTGTGCCATCCCCTCTTCTTCAGTTAGGATTTCAGGCTTTTTAGCTCCCACAAACTTTGCAAAAGCGGGCAGCCAATCACAAAGTTGCATTGGGGAATCATTGACAATGTTGTAGGCTCCAGGAGTGCAGTCCATCGCAGAAATAATCGCCTTTACCGCATCTTCAATATAAATGAAATTCCAAACTCCTTGCCCTTTACCGATAAGAGGAAATTGCTGCTTTTGTACCTGATCGGCCATATTTCCATCCGAACAAAACCAGGTGCCCGGTCCATATAAAAATCCGAATCGCAAAGCTACCCCATCGAGTTTTCTGGCTTTGAGTACTCGATTTTCTATTTCTGCATATACCTTTGTGCCGGCGGCAATTCCAGGAGTTGCGTTAAAAGCAAAAGGGGTCTTTTCATCTGCTAAACCTGCTCCTTGCTCATACCAAAAGCCGCTTGACTGCACAATATAACGGCTTGCCCCATTGGATTCCGCAGCCGTTTGCAGGTTCGCGCCGCCAACAAGTCGAATTTTGGAATCCAATCCAGCAGCCTTATGCATTGCTTCCGGGGTATATTCTTTGGGAAGTCGAGTGAGCATATCTATCACTATATCGGGCCGTACATCGGCAACAGCGGAATTTACTGCATCGCGGTCGAGTACATCTAAAATGATAGGCTTTGCACCCTTTTCCGCAATTATGTGAGCCCGCTCTTTTGATTGCGTAATTCCATAGACATCTTGATCAAATTGTCTTAAGAAGCTGATCAATGGTTGGCCTATAGCCCCTGAGGCTCCAGCAATAAGAATCTTCATAATCAATTCCCGATTTTACATTCTTAATATACGATAAGGAATAACAAAAGGATTATTTTTAAATGTCTAGAAATGAGTTGATTTATCTAGATTTCAGTGAGAAGTTTCAAACCCTTGCTTTTCTTCATCACTTGTAACGATTTGCAAGTTAGAAAGCCTGGGAGTTATATATAAATTTTTAACTATGGATGTGGGGAGAATTAGAATGGCACTCAAAGCTAGCTTTATTGGATTGGGCAGCATGGGCTCTCCCATGGCATTGAATTTACTGAAGCAGGGAGTTGAACTTGCCGTCTACAATCGTTCTCAAGACAAAACTACTCCTCTGGTTAAAGCGGGAGCAAAACTTTTAAAAAACCCAAACGATGCGTTCAAACACGCTCCAATTGTTTTCTCTATGGTGGCCAATGACCAAGCACTCCAAGATATTACGAATGGGCTATTAGAGGGCGCCTACCCTGGCTGCATCCATGTCTCCTCAAGCACTGTAGCGCCAACAACGACTCATACTATTATGGAGAAACATCAAGAAAAGGGAGTCAAATTAATTGCCGCTCCCGTGTTTGGACGGCCGGATGCTGCTGCCAGACAGGAATTATTGATTTGTACAGCAGGTGATGAGTCTGCCAAAAAACAGGTAGAACCATACCTCAATATGTTAGGGAAATACATTTACTACTTTGGAGATAAACCAGAAGCTGCCAACGCGGTTAAGATCACAGGCAACTTTATGATTTTATCTGTCATTGAAATGCTGAGCGAAGCCTTTGCTTTTGCCGAAAAAAGCGGCCTCAAACCAGAACAGGTCTACCAGTTCTTCACTGAAACACTCTTTCCCTCGCCCGTCTTCATCAATTACGGAAAAATAATTCTTCAGAAAAAGTTTTCTCCAGCAGGATTTAAATTGAATTTAGGCTTAAAGGACCTCAACTTGTTCTTAAACACGGCAAAATCACTCCACGTATTTTCTCCGCTGGCTCAAGTGCTTCAAAAGCAGCTTCTTACCAGCATCGATAAAAAACGCGAAGATATGGACTGGTCAGCAATTTCTCTTTTAGCTTTGGAAGGAGCTTAAAAGCAAAATAGACTGCTCGTTGTGTACAAAAAAATGAGAATGAGCGGTAAGGCACGATACCGGGTAGTCCTTACCATAGGAAAATAATAATAGAAGTAGAGCTGCTATGTTATTTAGATCAATCGTCTTATGCACTCTAGCTGCATGTTCTTATCTCAAAAGTGAGGAAGGCTCCCAAAGCGGCACCCATCGAGTTTTACAATTTGAAAATGAACATGTGCGTGTCTGGAAGACAGTGATCATGCCAAATCAGCCTTTAAAGATGCATCGACATGACTCTGCAAGAGTTGTAGTTGGACTAAAAGGGGGAAAACTCACCAAAATTGAAGAGACAGGCGAAACATCCATATTAAATTTTGAAACAGGAAAAGCATATTGGCTTAACGAAGATCCTCCAAGAACCCGTCATGCAGATATCAATGAGTCTAACGAGCCTATCGAAGTGATGGTCATCGAGATGAAAGCTTAAAAATGGGTTGCAAGTTTGAATATAGAATTACTTTTAGATCATCAATATCTTATCCCTGAAATTGCTGAGTTGAAATTTCAAGAATTTGGTTATTTTGACGCAGAAATGACTCTTCAGGACTTTAGAAAAGGACTTGAAACACATCTGAACGATAAAAAATTCCCCATTACTTTTGTCCTTGTTGAAAACAAACAGTTTATCGGTACTTTTAGCCTGAGAAATTGCGATATGGATACTCATCAGCATCTCTCTCCTTGGATTGGCAGCGTTCTTGTTCATCCCAACAGAAGAAAACAAGGTATTGGAGCCTTTCTCGTTAAAAGAGCTGAATTGATAGCGAAGGAGTCAGGATATGACTGTCTCTATCTCTGCACTCCAAATAAAGCTGCTTGGTACGCAAAATTAGGGTGGCAAACGCTGGAACATTCTTTCTTTAACAAGGTGCCCGTTACCATAATGGAAAAGTCGTTACCACCACCTATGCACAGCCTCTCAATTTAATGAGCCTCTGCTTCTTTAATCTGTCGAGCAATGTTTGCCCCGATCATGAAAGCAGTTTGCATGGCGCTTCCATCCATCGGAATCGGCACGATGGAATTATCTGCAATAATCAGATTTTGCACTCCATATACATGTCCTGTACTATCAACAACTCCCCCTTGGTTAATGGGAGCCATTCTACAGTGGCACTGAAAGCTTTGATTCGATGCGACACTTGCTTGAATGAAGGCCGTTAAGGCTGCAGGATCATCCAAAATTGAGGGGTCTGGATATACCAACTGATAGAGCGGATCAATCTGCTGAAGGGATTGATTAATCGCTTTGATATAAATGCTCAAGGCATTTTGGTATAAAGTCAGATCGTCTGGATTGCTTAAGACTCCAAAATCGATGACGGGAGGCGCCAGAGGATTTGAGCTATTTATGGAGACACTTCCTCGACTTTTGGGCTGGATAAGATCAAGCAGCGCTAAAGTGAGCCCTGGAATAAGATTTACTGTCGAGAAGCGAAGCTCTCGCACTGTTGGATCGGCTCCAGGAGCCGGCAGCCATGCAATCTGCGAAAAAAGAGCGTTGTACTTATTTCGTATCTTATCTTTTGGATTTGTGGAAAAGAACAGGGCAAGCTGTGTTTGATCTGCAAGCCCTTGGCCAACATTTGGGTTGTCAAAGATAACAGGAATACCGAGGGAATTGAGAAGAGAGTTTGGACCAACTCCCGATTGCAGTAAAAAGGGACTGCTCATGAGTCCTGCGCAAACAATCACCCCTTTTCGAGCAAAGGCAAGTTTATTCTGGCCATTCTGCTGATATTCAACACCTATGGCTGTAGTGCCATTCCAAATAGTCTTCAAAGCAGTACTTTCAAAATGTATTTTCAGCTTTCGACCATGTACGCCCGTGCCATTAGGTTTAATAACGTTTTTATCTAAGAAGGCGGTTGCACTGCTGACTCGAAACTTGCCATCATGCCCCCGTTGAGTAAATTGAAATCTGGATGAAGCGCCTATGGGTGTATTTGGGTCATTGTAATCAAGCACGTAGGGAAAGCCTGTCGCTTTTATGATAGCTTTTGTGAACTTCTTTGAAGCCGTTGTGGGAAGAGGGTCTTGCTGAACACTTATAGGCCCTTTATATCCCTTCGTATGAGGGTGAAGAGTTTTCCCGTGGTAATGCTGCAGTTGTCGATAGGTTTTATAGATTCTATGAACCGACCATTCAGGTCCGTCTATGGCTTCCCATTGGGAATAGACCTGTTTAGTCCCGATACACCACGCTCCCGCGTTGATGGATGATGCTCCGCCTTCCGGAAGAGCTTCTACCCAAAGAATCTGCTGATCATCTGCAAAAGTCTGCGGAACTGTTGTTCCGGATATATAGAGAGGTGCTGTAGATGAAGGAAGCGTTGCCAAGAAACTATTAAGTTCATCGATAACGGACTGGGGAAGGTTGAGTGTGTTGGGATCAAAGGGAAGGGGCGTGCCCAACAAAGCAGCTAGTACAGTAAAAACTCGATTTTTCGAATATTTGATTAAAGGTTTATTCGTTAAATTTTTACCCTGATGGAGTGCAATTACTGAAGTTTTTTTATCATCGGTAAGCTCTTTGGCGAGCACCGCTCCAGAGGTTCCTACGCCTACAATCACATAATCAGCTGTATTTGAATCTGATTGGTCAGGATGGGCCGCCTGAACATAGCTATTAGTAATAGTGGTAATGCCGACAACAAAAATAATTAAGCTTTTTAAAATTCTCATTATTTAATCCTTCTCCGATTCTTTAATCAATCGAGCAATCTGTGCTCCAACTAAATAGGCCGTAGCCATTGGGCTTCCATCCATAGCAATCGGTACAATGGAATTGTCTGCCACATAGAGGTTTTGTACACCATATACACGTCCCATGCCATCTACAACTCCCCCTTGGTTCTGAGGAGCCATACGGCAGTGGCACTGAAAATGCTGGTTGCATCCAGCTTCGGCTTGGATAAAGGCTGTTAATGCTGTGGGATCTGTGAGAATTGCAGGATCGGGGTAAATCAGCTGGTATTGCGGGTCAATTTCCTGCAGCTGTTGATTAATTGCTGCGATATAGGTTGTAAAGGCATTTTGATAGAGGGTCAAGTCATCGGAATTAGATAAGAGACCCAGATCTATGACTGGAAGAGAGAGAGGATCTGAGCTGTTGATTGAGACGCTGCCTCGGCTTTTCGGTTGAACAAGATCAAGCACTCCTACGACTAAACCTGGGATAGGCGCGATTGTTGAGAGACGAATCTCGCGCACTGTGGGATCGGCTCCGGGAGCAGGCAGCCAAGAGATCTGTGTAAAGAGACTGTTATAGTCATTGCTTATCTTATCTTTTGGATTTGTCGAAAATAGGAGAACAATGTGCGGTTGATCGGCAAGTTGTTGCCCAACATTTGGGTTGTCAAAGACGACAGGGATACCAAGAGAGTTCAGTAACGAGCTCGATCCGATGCCTGAATGGAGAAGGAAGGGACTGCTCTTAAGGCCTGAGCAAACAATAACCCCTTTTTTAGCATAGGCAATTTTAGTCTGACCATGCTGCAGATATTCAACACCTATTGCTGTAGTCCCATTCCAAACAGTTCTCAAGGCTGTACTCTCCAACATCACCTGCAGCTTTCGACCATGAACCCCTTTCCCGTTGGGTTTTACGACATCTTCATTTAAGAAAGCAGTCGCACTGCTGGTGCGAAATTTGCCATTATGTCCCGTTTGAGTGATTTGAAATTGAGATGAAGCGCCTATGGGCGTTTTTTGATTATTGTAATCGCGCACGAAGGGAAATCCAGTAGCTTTTATAACAGCTTTTGTGAACTTCTTGGCAACCTTCGTAGGTGTTGGATCCTGTTGAACGCTGATAGGTCCATGATATCCTCTTCCATGCGGATTGGGTGTCTTGCCATGATAATGCTCGAGATCTCTGTAGGTCTTTAAGATTCGTTTTGTGGACCACTCAGGACCAGCATATGCTTCCCATTGTGAATAGACCTGTTTTGTTCCGATACACCAAGCTCCAGCATTAACAGACGTCGCGCCCGCTTCTGGAAGAGAAACAACCCACTGAAGCTGCTGTTCATCTGCATCTACTTGCGGAATCGTGACTCCAGTTTGATACAGAGGAGGTGAAGTCGATGGCAAAGAAGCCAATAAACTATTGAGTTCATCGATAACGGACTGAGGAAGATCGAGCGTATTGGGATCAAAAGAAAGCGGCGTACCTAATTGAGATGCAAGTACAGTGAAAATTCGATTTTTCGAATATTTGATCAGAGGTTTATCAGTTAAATTTTTGCCGCTATGGAGGGCTATGACCGATGTTTTTTTATCATCTGTGAGCTCTTTGACAAGGACTCCCCCTGCCGTTCCCACACCAACAACTACATAATCAGCCGTGTTCTCATCAGAGGGTTCTAGAACGGTGGCCCGAACATAGATATTTGAGAGAATGCTCATACCCATTAAACAAGTGCAAAGGCCTTTTGAGAAACTCATTTAAGTTGCTCCCGATATAGATATACTTTGTAAAAACATATTTTAAATTCACCTTATATCTGCTATTCATTTCAGACAAGCGGGTTTAGAAACTGTGCAACTTAATCTATGCACAGTTCCTTCCCGATAGATAATAATTCCTCTAATATAGAAAATGGAGTCATGACAGCAAATCTATCTCTAAATAGCGACCCTTGCGAGATTTGTCCAGTTTCTGGTGAAACAGCGCGTGAGGATCGATTCAATTATTTAACTCATCTCATTGGCTTATTTTTAAGCCTCGTGGGAGGAGCTGTTCTTTTCTGGGAAAGCCTTTCAGGGGATATCTGGAATGTTGTAAGCTGCACTGCCTATATTGTCACATTGATTGGCCTCTATACCGCTTCTACGTTTTATCATCGCTGCAGGCATGCCTATCGTAAAAAAGCTTGGAAAATTGCAGACCACGCCTGCATCTATTTGCTCATTGCAGGAAGCTCAACTCCCTTTACTTTGGGCCCCCTTCGAGATAGTTTTGGATGGCATATCTTTTTTGTCGTCTGGGGAATTGCAGCTCTTGGAATTATCTTTAAGCTTGTGGCCATCGACCGCTTTAAGCGTCTCTCGCTCTGCTCTTATCTCCTGCTTGGATGGCTCATAGCCTTCTGTTTTCCAGCGTTAGCAGAAGTGCTCTCTTTATCATCCTTAATTTGGTTGATAGCGGGAGGAGTTGCCTATACTTTGGGCACACTTTTTTATGCTTGGGAATCACTTCCCTTCAGCCATGCCATATGGCATCTCTTTGTGCTTACTGGAAGCTCTTGCCACTATTTCTCAATCTTAGGTCTTGTTCAAAGTTACGCAATCCCTTAAAATTTCATCGATAAAATAGTACGTACACTCTATGCATCGAATATTTCTTTTCCTATTTGCTCTCTCGACTGTCGCAACAACTCTTGCAAAAGCCGATAATGTATCAGACCCCTACCGCTGGCTAGAAAACTCTCAAGATCCTCGCACACAAGAATGGCTCGAGGTCCAAAAAAACAGGTTTGAATCATATATTGAAGCAAATCCCTCTCGTGATCAAATCAAAGCAGATCTCAAGAAATTTCTTAAATTTACCTCCTACAGTTTTCCCAAACACCTGGGCGATGAGTACCTCTTTAGAAAGATAGAGCCCTCTCAAGATCAAGCAGTGCTCTATATTCAGAAGGGGTTAGATGGCACGCCGCGGGTGCTGATCGATCCCAACGAGTTGAGCGTTAACTATCCTGTCTCATTGACCCATTGGGTCCCAAGCCCTGATTGCACACTCTTAGCCTATGGATTGTCTGAAAATGGCTCCGATTGGACCACCTGGAAGGTGCTCGATATTGCAACCGGTGAAGATAGATCAGACCATCTTGAGAAAATCAAATTTTCAGGGGTTGTCTGGACTCCTGACAGCAATGGTTTTTACTACTGTCAATACGGCAGAAAGGGTGCTCATAGCATCTATTACCATGCTCTAGGCACTTCCCAAGAATCGGACAAGTTGATCTATGATGATCCTCAAAATGAGAGTATGACCTATGACCTTGGCTTAACATCAGATGGCCGATATTTGGGCGTAAGCGCCCATAGTGGCACAAGCTCACCTAATTCTATATTCTATTTCGACTTGGCAGCAGACGAACTCAAACCCACAGAAATTATTCCAAGCGATGGCTCCAGATACCATTTCGTAAGCAGTAGGGGCTCAAAATTTTACTTTGAATCAAATAAGAATGCCCCGTTATGGAAGTTGATTGAGGTCGACATAAGCCAAACCCCCTGCTCCTTTCAAGATATAATTCCTGAGGGGCCATTTCATCTGGAAAGTGTTATAGCCGTCGGCGAGTACTTCGTCACATGCACATTGGAAAATGTGAGCAATCGTATACACATCTATGACACCAGCGGCAACTGGCTCAAAGACGTTCCCTTGCCAGGGCTCGGTGTGGCTGGTATTTATACCGATCACGATACTGCAGCTGAAACAAAGTTTTATTTCTCTTTTAACAATCTTGTGCAGCCAAGAACTCTATATCGCTACACGATCTCGAACGATTCTCTCGAACTGTATAAACAGCCTGAACTGCCTTTTGATCCTAAGGACTACACCATCCGACAGATAACGTATGCAAGCAAAGATGGAACCCAAGTTCCCATGCATATTGTGCATAGAAAAGATTTAGAAATTGATGGCAATTCACAGGTACTTTTAACAGGGTATGGAGGTTATGGCATTATCGAATATCCTAGTTATAGAGCTTCAGCTATGGCTTGGGTTCAACGAGGCGGGATATTTGCCCTTGCACATATCCGTGGAGGAGGCGAATTGGGCGATGCATGGCATCAGGCAGCCCGAGGGTCAAAGAGGCAAAATGGCTTTGATGATTTTATTGCGGCTGCCGAATGGCTTATTGCTCAAGGGTATACGAAGCCTTCAAAACTGGCTATTACAGGTGCAAGTAACGGAGGGCTTCTTGTAGCTGTCTGTTCCAACCAGCGCCCCGATCTTTTTGGGGCCGTCGTCGTAAAGGTAGGAGTGCTCGACATGCTGCGCTTCCACCTTTTTACTGCCGGACGCTTCTGGGTGTATGAATATGGCAATCCCAACAATCCCAATGATTTTGCTTACTTACGTACGTATTCCCCCTATCACAATATTCAAAGCGGAGTTCAATACCCCCCGACTCTTATAATGACAGGCGATCATGACGACAGAGTAGTTCCACTGCATAGTTATAAGTACACTGCAGCACTTCAGGAGGCTCAAGGTGGTAATGGCTCAATTTTACTTCGCGTGGAGAAAAATGCAGGCCATGGGCAGGGAAAACCGATGTCTAAAGTAATAGAAGAGATTGTTGATACCTACGCATTCCTCTATCAGGAGTTGGAATAGACTACTGTTCCATTAATGATTGTGTAGAGCACTTTCATATCAATGAGTGCTTTTAGAGGACAGGTGAGCAGGTTTTCTGGAAGCACGGCAATATCTGCAAGCTTACCCACTGTCAGCGACCCAAGCTCATGCTCGCGAAAGCTTGCATAGGCCGCATGGATCGTATACATCTTCAACGCTTCTTCTCGAGTTACTCTCTGCTCGGGATACCAGCCCCCTTCAGGAAAGCCCTTATGATCTTGGCGGGTAACGGCTGCATAGATGCCCCAAAGCGGGTTTCTATTTTCAATAGGTGAATCAGAACCGCCAGTGATAATAGCACCGCTATCTAAAAGCGACCTCAAAACAAAAGCGCCTCTATTCAGCCTATCAGCCCCAACACGTTCTTTAAACCACACCATATCAGATGTCGCATGTATTGGCTGCATAGCAGCGATCACCTGCAACTTTCCAAAGCGAGGTATATCCTCTTGAGCAAGCAGCTGAGCATGTTCAACCCGCCAACGAAGTCCCTTAGCTTCTATTTTTTCATAGAAATTAAGTATATAATGGTTCGCCCTATCGCCAATGGCGTGGATAGCCACTTGGAAACCTTTTGCTTTTGCCTCCTGAAGCAAAGAGATGAGCCTGCTCTCTTCCCAGAGCAATAAACCTGTATGTCCCGGTTCATCTTCATACGCTTCAAAGAGAGCAGCTCCCCTGGAACCAAAAGCCCCATCAACAAAAAATTTCAGGCAGCGCACGTCTAAAAAGGAGCCAAAATTTTGCGGGCTCTGTAGAGGTAAAGAGGAGGCGGTTGGATCTCGGATAACCATCATTGCATAGATTCGAAGCGGCAGCGCGTTTTGAGCTGCAAGCTGTTTATACGCTTCAAATTCTGTTGTTTCCGTGGCGGCATTATGAATCATGGTAATGCCCAGCGAAAGGGACTCATCGAGAACAGCCTTTGCAAGCTGAATTGTCTCTTCTAAATCAGGCTGCGGCATCAGATTTTTAACGAGCGTCATTGCGCTGTCAACCAGTATACCCGTAGGAATACCTTGAGAATCTCGCACAATTTTTCCGCCCTCATTATCAGGAGTGCTGGCATCAATGCCAGCGAGCTTGAGAACGCAGCTATTCACCCAGATGGCGTGTGAATCAGCTCTTCTCAAGACAACCGGGTTATGGGGAGCAACTTGATCTAAATCAGAGGCAGTGGGATGTGCTTTATTCAGCCACCTGCCTTCACTCCAACCAAATCCTAATATCCACTCCCCTTCGCGGCTTTTCTTAACCTGCTTTTTAACTAATTCCAATACTTCCTCTTTGTCTTGACATCCGGAGAGCTGAAGATACTTTTTGGCAAGTCCTGTATAGACAATATGAGCATGGGTATCAATAAAGCCTGGGGTTGCACAGGCGCCTTTCAAATCGATAACTTTCGTATTGGGGCCAATCCAGGCGGAAGAATCTTTATTTTCTCCAACCCAAACTATTCGCTCTCCTTGAATAGCAAGAGCCTCTGCTTGAGGCTTCAAAGGGTCCATAGTAATGAGCGTGCCGTTGTGCAAAAGGATGTCAGCAGGGGGATCTTTTGATTTATCTCGGTGAGCCATCTATTCCTCGATCGACCTTTATGTAATATAATTATAACTCTGATATAAAAAAATTAATACTAACCATACGAGTGGCATGAATACCATTTGTTTCAATCTTTCAAGCCTCTTGCGGCCACTTTATTTGGCTCGGGCGGTACACTAATTCATGGAAAAAAAAGGTGACTCATTTTTTAAAGAGCCATACTCCATAATAGGTAGTATTAGCATGGCTCTTTATGTCTCCAGATATTGAAAACCCGCCTCTCGTTGGTGCATCTGTAGAAGCGGGCTTTCCAACCGTTGCAGATGAATTCATTGAAGATAGGCTTGATCTTAACCGCTACCTGATTACGCATCCAGCTGCAACCTTCTTCGTGCGTGTCTCTGGAACATCTATGCAGGGTGCTGGTATTCTTCCCGGCGATATTGTCATCGTCGACCGCTCGCTTGAGCCGAAAGAGAAAGATATTGTGATTGCTGTTGTCGATGGCCAATTCACCTTAAAGCGTTTTTCAATGGTTCAAGGCATCGTTCATCTACTCGCTGAAAATCCACGCTTTGCACCTATTAAAATTGCGCCTGACCAGCTCGACTTTGCCATCTGGGGCGTTGTGACATCAGTCATACGCAAAATTAAATGATGGGAGCTGAAATGATAGGCCTTGTCGACTGCAACAACTTCTTCGCCTCATGCGAAGAGCTATTTCGACCCTATCTTCGTGGAAAACCAATTGTGGTACTCTCCAGCAATGACGGCTGCGTAATAGCACGCTCTAAAGCTGCCAAAAAGCTCGGAATTAAAATGGGAGCGCCGGCTTTTGAATATAGAGAGCTCTTCAAAAAATACAATGTAGAGCTCTGCTCTTCTAATTTTACCCTTTATGCGGATATGTCTCGAAGGGTTATGGATGTTCTAAAATCAACCGTACCATCTGTCGAGGTCTATTCCATCGACGAAGCCTTTTTTGTACTCGAAGATTCAGACAGTGCCGAATCCATTGCTACTGAATTGCGAAAAAAGCTCTTTAAGTGGACGGGAATACCAGTCTCCATTGGAATTGCCCGAAGCAAAGTTTTAGCTAAACTTGCAAGCGAGGAGGCCAAGACAACTCCTTCCGGTGTGTGCGTCGTCTACGAAAAAGATGAAACAGCATTACTGCAAAAGACTGAAGTGGAAGAAATTTGGGGTATTGGGCCGAGACTTTCTCAACGAGCACGCGCTCATGGGATCTATACCGCCTACGACCTTACCATTCACCCGCAGATATCCCTTCAAAAGCTATTTAATGTAGTTGGTCAGAAAATCGTACATGAGCTCAAAGGAGAATCCATATTGCAGCTCGAGATGGTTCGAGCTCCCAGAAAAAGCATCAGCACAGCAAAATCCTTTGCCTACACAATAGACAACGAAGAAGACATTGCCTCTATCCTCTCCTCCTATATTGCTCGAGTAACTATGGAGCTCCGAAAAGAGGGTTCATTAGCCTCAATCATCCAAATCTCTCTATTTTGCAAGGATCGTGAAACGGTCTTTGAGCGCTCATTGGCTCTGGATGAACCCACCTCCTACACCCCAAGGCTGATTGAGATCGGTAAACGCATGCTTTCTACACTCTTTAATCCCACTTATGCCTACAAAAAGGTAGGCGTCTGTCTTTCAGGCCTTGTCCCTGATGATCCAGCTCCCGACCTCTATCGAAAAGTGCAGACGCAGGAACACTCTGTAATGGAAGTTGTCGACCGCCTCAATTGTAAACATGGGAAAGGAACCATCCGCTTCGCTGCCGAAAAACCGCGTCCTGTGAAAAGCTCAATGCGTTCTAGCCACGCTACCACAGCTTGGGATGAGCTGCCTCGAGTTCATTAATGCATCTACAAGCACTAAAGCCGTCATAGCTTCTACAACTGGGACAGCACGTATTGCTACACATGGATCATGGCGGGAGCCTTCAGGCAGGGAAAACTCAACTGGTGCACCCTTAAGAGTAGTGGTTTTTTGAGTTTTCCTGATGGATGAGGCAGGCTTTAAGGTTACCTTAAAATTGAGCTGTTCGCCGGTTGAGATACCAGCCAACACACCACCTGCATGGTTTGAAGAGGGCTTAGTTACGCCTTCGGTAGCTTCATACAAATCGTTATGTTCTGAACCTCGCATTGCGCATGCTCGAACACCCTCTCCTATCTCAAAGGCTTTAGAGGCTGGAAGGCTCAGCATGGCAAAGGCAAGCCTTGCTTCGAGCTTCTCATAGATCGGATCGCCAAGGCCTATGGGAACATTATCGACCAGACAGACCACCTGTCCACCAATGGAGTCGCCATCTGAAATGAGTTTAGTGATCGTTTCTGTCATCTGAGCTTCAACGCTTATATCAGGGCAAAAAATGGCGCTTTTGGTTTGAGCTTTTCGAAGCTGCTCCACCGACCCTTCAAATAGACAGGTATGCGATCCAAGAGCTGCAAGATAGGCTCCGATCTGGATATCAAATTGTGATAAAACCTTGCTTGCAATTGCACCTGCTGCAACTCGGCATGCCGTTTCGCGGGCTGAAGCGCGCCCTCCGCCCTGATAATCAAAAATGCCATATTTCTTAAGGTAAGAAAATCCAGCATGACCGGGCCGAAAGAGATCTTTCATGGGCTCATAGGCCGATGGCTTGCTATCGATATTTCGAATGAGCAGGGAAATAGGAGCGCCAGTCGTCTTCCCCTCAAATACACCTGAGAGGATTTCCACTTTGTCTGGCTCCTTTCTAGGTGAAACTAAACCTGAAACACCAGGGGCACGTCTAGCAAGCTCTCGATTAATTTCATCCTCGTTGATGGATATATTTGACGGGCAGCCATCTATTACTACACCAACAGCAGGCCCATGAGATTCACCCCACGTTGTGATGCGAAAGATATTTCCAAAGCTATTACTTGCCATAGAGTTCACTCAGTTCGCTTAATATTTTCTCTTTTCTCGCATAGATGACTAGCTCTGCGCAAGAAAGAAAAATGGGATGGCGCTTTGTCCAAACAGTTTGAAATGCATGCTCAATATCCCCTTTCGGAAGCCATTGAGGCCGCTCTTTATTCTTTAATTCTTCTAGAATCTCCTCAAAGGGCCGAAAGAGATAGATCAAGGAATATCCAAGTGTATGGGCTTGTTGAATGGAATCGGTAGCACCTCCTCCAAAAGCCAAAACAACTTGAGGATACTCTAAATTTGCATCTTTCTCTGCCTTTCGAAAGGCATCTAGGCCAAAGTTTTTTGTTGCAAGAGCAGGAGTTGCAGCACCTAGCGTTTTACATACAACATCATCAAGGTCGATGAAGGGAAGAGAGTGCTTCTCAGCAAACTTCATTCCTAAAGTCGTCTTCCCAGATCCTTGAAAGCCTATAAACCCAATCTTCATACTGCAATACTCCTCAGCTGCTCAAAAAAATTGGGAAAGCTCTTTTGTACTACTTCTGGATTATTTAGTTTGGATGTTCCAGATGATGCAAAGGCTGCACAGGCAAGTGCCATAGCAACTCGATGATCGTGATAGGTCTCAAGTATTGCTGAGTTTAAACTGCCAACGCCTTCGATTTCAAGCCCATCAGGTTGCTCAATAACTTTTGCTCCCATCTTTTGAAGTTCGTGAGCCATTGCATGGATTCGATCAGACTCTTTTTTACGGGCTATCGCTCCATTATAGAGGCGAGTTGTCCCTTCTGCAAAACAGGCAAGGACAGCAAGGGAAGGGAGCGCATCGATAATGGGATTTACATCAATAGCAACCCCTTTAAGTTTTTGAGGGCCAGAAACAGTGATAGTATATAATTTTGGATCATAGGAGTACTTTCCTCCCATTTGCGAAATCACATCGAGGATCGCCTTATCGCCCTGAATATCAGAAAGATCAACCCCAGAAATTGAAATTGTAGAGTGGGTAATCAAACCTAAAACAAGTGGAAAAGCTAAGGCGCTTAAATCACCAGGGATTACTCTTTGAAAGGGCTCAATGTGATCGCCTCCTGGCAAGAAAAATCCATCCTTGGTTTCGGTAAAGCGAAGATGAAGGCGCTTCATCCAATCTAACGTCAGATCGATCCAAGGCCTCTCTCCCAAATCATGCACATGTATATGCGAGGGACCATCAAGAAGGGAGAGCGACATGAGCAGCGCAGAAACAGGCTGTGAATCGATTCCTGAAAGTGAGCATGTACCAGATGAAATTGGACCCTGAATAAGAAGCGGAGCAGCCCCCATTGGTGAAAGAGATGTTAAAAAAGCCCCTAAACTTTTTAGAGAGTCAACGAGCGTTTTGCAGGGACGAAGCTGCTGTAAAGAGTCATCGCCTGTAACAAGTATAGGTGTACGGCTTTGAGCATAAAAGGCAGATGCAAAGCGCAACACTTGGCCCGAATTTCCAGCACAAATAGCGCTTCTTTTGAGCTTTTCCGGAACTCTTCCAACCCCAAAAATCTTCAATCCATTTTCAACATGCTGCCATTTGGCCCCAAACGCCTCTATCGCCTGCAGCATTGCTTGAGTATCGGGAGAAAATAGAGGATTGAGCAATACAGACTCTCCTCGCCCCAGTGAAGCTAAGAGAATGGCTCGCATCGTGTGCGACTTAGAAGAGGGAAGCTGAATTTTTCCTCGAAATTGTGTTTTTGACAAATTCATTGCTTAGCTCCCAGCCAAATATCAAATTGATGAGCTGCTTGACGCTTCCACATGTCGAGCCCGGAAATGGTTTTAGCCCCCTTCTTTTTGCACTCTTTCAGAAAGGGAGACTCATCCGGAAATAACACGTCGAGAACGACATGCATAGATGAGATTTCAGGAAGCCGAATATCTTCGGAGCAGGTAGCCTGAATTACGACTTGAACTTCTGGCAAAGTGCCAAAGGGACATGTTTGGGCTCCGAACAGTTTTGCCAATGCTTCTGCCTTTTCTTCTGTTCTATTCGAAATTATAAGAGAAGCGCCTGCTTTTGAAAGCGCTTGGGCAATCGCTTGAGCAGTTCCTCCTGCCCCTATAATCAAAACCGTTGATCGTGAAAGGTCAACCTTTTCTTCCAAAAGCTCTTTCACCGAACGTCCGTCGGTATTAAAGGTCTCAATGTCCGAAGGGTTTATACGAATTGTGTTCACAGGATTTGGACCAAACTTGCCCTTTAAGGGCATCGTCACGCTCAAGCCGCGAAATCGGCACAGCTGAAGAAGCGGCATAGCTTTTTCTACTTCCTCAGGCTTCAGATCAATTTTTACATAGGCAGCAGGCACATTCAGCGATTGAAAGACATGATTATGCGTTATGTAGGAGGGTGAGCGAGTTACTGGACTTCCAATAAGCCCATAAAGTTGCGTGATGGATTGTACTCGATACCGCTTAATCATCTCTTCGGCTGAGATCTGTCCTGGCGCTACCGGCCTATTATCTAAACAGGTGAAGGTAAGGTGCGATCCGAGGCAGGCAGCAACTACTCGACCAAAGGATACTTGCTCGCCCATTGGAACTATGGTCAAAGGTTTTTTAGTAGGAGGTGCGTTGAGAATAGATACAAGCTCTAAGGCCTCTAAGGCGTTTTTGCATGGACAGGCAATCTTGATAAAATCAACAGGGGATGCGTCGAGCTTTTGAATTATTTCATTCACATTTTCAAAAGGTCCATGGTAGGAGCCGAGTATTTTAGTTTTTGGAAATTGCTGCTTTAGCTTTTGAACATCGGCCAAACGCTCATAGGGCACATCGAGCATCATGGGCTGAAGAATTTCAGGACAAGGACCTGTAATGAGCACAGATTCCCCTGCCAACGATTGATCGGGGATAAAGCCTCGATCGGTTCGAATTTCGACAATATCACCTAAAGCCTTTGCTTGAGGGTATTGCTCTTGGAACTCCTCTCTCGATTGCGGAGCAATACTAACTACGATTTTGGTAGCCATTGACACTCCTCATTTGGACACTCCTCATTTGGCACACTCCCCACGCATATTCCAAAGCAGAACGGTCAACAAAACGAACACCAATTGGCGATCCAATATCCTTGATAAAAACAACTCCAACCTTTCCATTTATACTCTTTTTATCCCGAACCATTTTCTCAAATAGCTCATCAAATGAAATTGAACGAAGATCGGGAAAAATTGAATAGAGTGGCAGCTTTTCTAGACGTTTTAGTACTTCGGGATTGGTCAGACCCAAATGAACTCCCAATCCAATCTCTCCAAGCAAGCCTGCAAACACAGCACTGCCATGAGAACAGCTCGGCCCTAAAACGCCTTCAATAGCATGTCCAATGGTATGGCCTAAGTTCAAAAGATCTCTTTTTTCGGAAGTATTGTGCACTAAAGCACTTTTGAATCGAGCACTTCTTTCAATAAGATCTGTCCAGTTTCCTTTTTTAAAGTGCTCTTCTATTGCGTGAAAATGACTTTCTGAATCAAGCAGTGCATGTTTAACCATTTCAGGAACGCTATACAAGAGCTCTTCCTTTGAAAAACTATCGAGCAAACCGGGACAAATAAAGATTGCAGAGGGTTGATAAATAGTGCCAACGACGTTTTTAATGCCGTCGATATTGATACCATTTTTTCCACCAATGGAGGCATCAACCATAGCAAGGAGTGTGGATGGAATAAGCTCAAGTTTCATCCCGCGATGATAGGTTGATGCAACAAATCCCCCAAGATCGATAAGCGACCCTCCACCTAAAACGATAAGCCGGTCTTTAGAAGTTGCTGTCTTTTGAAGTAGCCATGAGACAATCTTTTGGTAGCCATCGATGCTTTTAATTTTTTCGCCGCCAGAAATCCCGAAAGTTGCTCGTGGATCAAGCGCTTCTTGAATTTTGGTTACAACTTTTTGAGGAATTTGAGAGTCGTAAAGCAATAAGCAACCTTTACTTGGTTGCACTGCTCTAAGCAATTCCTCTATAGTAGGTAGTAGATTGGGGTCTTGTAGATGTTTGTTCATATTTGCTGTTTCCTACTCGCCACTTCTAACCTCTACTGCCTTACTGTTCTTGATAAACTTTTTCTCGGTTCAAAAGGAGATAGCATTACCTGGAATTTACGTGGTAACCAAACGGAACTTTCAATCCTAGAAAAAAATGACTCTGAAATCACGCTTCTTGAAAAACCTGCTGATGATGAACCGCATATGTATCATATTCAAAGAGACCACTCAACTCAAGAGAGAGGTTTTATTCCAACGCTTCTTCGCTTAAAACTTACTCCCATTCCGGAAAAAGCAAAACGAAGAGCAGGCCCTCCTCCTATGCCAGGAGAGCTCGACGTTCGCTCGATCTGGAATCCTCAAATCATCGTCAATGATAAATCCTATTTTCTTCCCTGTTCAGCTTTCGCCGTTCAATGGCCCAGCGATGGCAGCGATCTTGCAGGAAAAAGGGGAACTCTCTACTATGCACCTCCCCCTGGGACTCCAGCATTTCCCTATTGGATTGAGATCGAAACAGCCCCAAATCCAGTACATATTAGGACGATTAGGAGTCACGCGGGAATATAACTCGACTATTTCCACCGAGCGAGAGGCTACAGATGTTGTGATTTACGACGAGCCAGTGGCCATAGCCACAGCCGAGGAGGAAAGCACAATAGATGCTGCCTCGCAGCCGGTCGAAATAGTGGATTTATTCCAGTGTGGCTCCTCAAAATCCTCGCATCTACGAACAGAGACAGCAGGCATTAAGAGCTCTCTCTAAAGTATCAAATCTTCTCTCTAAAACAGTACGTAAGTCCTTGGAAATCAAGGACTTACGAAAACAATACCACTTTGGCTTAACTCAAAACGGTCTTTGACTTATCACCAAGTAATTAACAGAAGGGGCACAAAAATAGAGGGTTAAAAAGTGTAAAAACGCATACATTCTGCATACACAAATTCCGATTGCGACCAAAGCTCTCTCATCGTACACTTCGAACTTCAAACGAGAAATATCTATGTGGTTTAAACGTAAACTCTCCTTAAAGGCTTTGCAAAAGCTTCGAGATGATGCCGTCTCCTGCTGGTGTGAAGAATCAAAGTCCATGCCTGAGCGTGCAAAATCACTCGAAGAACCGCTCAAACGTCTTGATGCAAGTGTGATTGCAGGGGACGTTGAAGCTGGACGAAAAGAGGCTCCTTTTATCCAAGAGCATCTTCACTCCCGTGGAGGAAAGCTGGTCCGAGGTATTAAAGAGCTCGTTATAACCTTAATCATTGCGTTGGCATTCGCAGGAGTTGCTCGTCAAAGCTGGTTTGAGCTGTATGAAATCCCCACAGGTTCGATGCGTCCCACATTCAAGGAGTGTGATCGCGTTCTCGTTTCAAAAACAGCCTATGGCATTAATATCCCTTTCCAAACGAACCACCTCGCTTTTAACCCCTCAAGAGTTAGACATGGCTCTATCACAGTTATTACCGGAGACGGCCTTCCTCTTCCAGACGTAGACACCATGTATTTTGGCCTCTTTCCAGGAAAACGGCGCTATGTCAAACGATGTGTAGCTTTACCTGAGGAATCGATCTACTTTTACGGCGGAAACATCTACTGCCTTTCTGCCGACGGTTCAAAGGTAACCACAATGCCTGTCGAATCTTGCCCAAACCTTGAATACGTCCCTTTTCTCCAATTTGACGGAACCATCGATGTCTCCCACATCAGCCGTTTCGGTAAGAGCAGAACCTATACGATTAAGCACTTCAACTTACCTGTTGGTAAAGTCACTGTCTTTGACAACGGTGCTATAGAATCAAAGATCGCAGGCCCTTCAGGAAGCTGGGTCGAAGAGTTTTCAGAGTCTGAATCTGCACGAAAATATCCTCGCTCTATTGGAGAGTTCTGGGGTATATCCAACTATGCACAAGCAAGGCTTCTACTGCCTTCCGAGCTCCCCAAAGAAGCAAATACCCTTGGCTACACCTCAAACGATGCTATGCTTTATGTAGAACTCAAGCACAGCCCAACCCTGCCAAAGTCCCAAGAAGGACAATCCAATGACTTCAATGTGCCCCTTATTGCAACCTGCACCTCCTGGATTCCACTTTCAGAAAAGGCGTGTGAAGAAGTTTTAAATAACCTCTACACCGCTCGATTTGTTGTGCGAGGCGGCAAAGCGTGCCGCTATAACGAAAATGGTATTTTCGACCCTAACCACGCAGTGACAGTCCCAGACAGAATTCCAGATGGCACCTATGAGTTTTATCACGGCAAAGCGTACCTGATTCGATTGGGCTCTTTTGCAACTGAGCTTGAAAGCGACCACCCCATCTACCCCAAAAACGATCAAGAGCTGCAGCTCTTCTACAACGTCGGAATCGAGTGGTATAACCGCTATGAGCAGACCAATTTCCAGCGTTTTCCCTCTCGCTATGCCTATTTTAGAAATGGCGGATTCTACCTGCTAGGACATGAAATTGTATCTCCGCAGGATCCCCTTCTTCAACGCTTTGAAGCGCTCGAGATCATGCGCCAATCCAAAGACTATTCCTACTTTGCATTCCAAGATATTGGCTCACCTATTGATGAGCATGGAGGATTCAATCCCGATTTCTTTAAGAACTTTGGACTCACCATTCCGAAGGAGAGCTACGTCCTCTTAGGCGATAACCATGCAATGAGCTTGGATAGCCGTATCTTTGGTGTTGTCCCAGAAAACAATATTCAGGGAACAACTGTTTTGAGATTCTGGCCCACGCAAGGCCGAGTCGATGAAACGACGCTCTTCCTGCCTCCACAACCTTATACAGGACCTTCGATGTATACGCTTTTGATTTCTGCGTTGATGATTGGCATCTTGTGGGCAGGGCTTCATTATTTTAAAAGAGCTCGAAACCTAAGGCTCAATCAGTTTCGAGAAGCAATTTTAGGAAAGAGTTAAGAACTAAAGGAATCCCAAATAGCATCAGGATTGAGAGTTGATAAGTGCTCTTTAGAAAAGGTCGTTGTCAAAGCAATGACCTTCATTCCTGCTCGAAGGGCCGCTTCAATCCCCAAAGGTGCATCTTCGAAGACACAGCACTTGGAAGGCGCCATATTCAATGCTTTAGCTGCATTCAAAAAAACCTCCGGATCAGGCTTGCCGTGCGTGACATTTTCTCCAGAAATAATCACTTCGAAAAGATCTTCTAATTGGAGCTTAGCAAGCACCAGAATGATATTTTTCCGAATGGATGAAGAGCCAAGAGCTACCAAAATCCCCTTTCGTTTGAGCTCTCGAACATAGGTATCAACCCCTGGAACGATATGAAGCTCATCGGTTTTGAGATAGGATTGAAAGAGCTCTTCTTTACGATCGATAATTTTTTCGATCTCATTAGGATCTTGGCTCCATTTGAGCATATCACGAATGAAGAGAGCATTTTTAACACCAAAACCTTTTAAAAAGATTTCATGGGTTATGGGCTGCGACCTCTCTTTTGCTACCTGGATCCAAGCTCTTTCATGGAGAGGCCCAGAGTCCACTACCACCCCATCAAAGTCAAAAATGGCTGCCTCAAACACTATAGGATGCATCTTTTACCACTTCAATTTTGGCCATCTCGCCATTCAAATCCCACTCTTCGCCTTTAGCCTCTCCCAACTCAAATGAAGTTGCAAGCACCTCTTGCATGATATAGGGTTTATTGGCTTTGATAGCTGTATATACAGGCTCAGTAGATCCTAAAACAACGGTGATGCGATCGGTTACTTTCAAACCAAGATCGCGTCGTACAGTATTGATCTTGTTGACGACTTCTCGAACAAAACCCTCTTCGATCAACTCAGGCGTAAGGTGCGTATCAAGAGCAATAGTTAGATTCCCCTCGTTTTGCGCTACCATTCCCTCTCTGACAACTCTTTGAACCTCAACATCTTCTGGATCAAAAGTAAAGTCCTGCACAGTGATGGTTTTTCCCGCCTGCACATCTTTGATCTGCTCAGGGGTTAACTTTGAAATGACCTCTTGCGCCTCTTTCATGCGCTTTCCAACCTTCTTACCAAGTATCCGGAAGTTGGGCTTAGGCTGAATGTGAACAACATCCTCTTCCCGATCGGAAAACTCAACTTGCTTAACATTCGTCTCATCAGCAAGAAGCGCTGCATGCTCTTGAAGATAGCGAAGCACTTCTCTGTTTGTTGAAATAACGATTGCTTTAGGAAGAGGTTGTCGAACCTTGATCTTCTGCTCTTTGCGAAGAGCATGGACTAAGCTCGCCGCCTTTTGAACAGCGCTCATAGCCGCTTCAAGTTCATGATTTTTAGGGAAATCAGCCCCTTTTGGAAAATCGGTGAGGTGTACTGATTCTAAATCGTTCTTAGACTTGAGCTCCTGCCAGATCATCTCAGCAGTAAAGGGAACGAAGGGCGCTGCCACCTGAACGAGCGTTTTTAACACTCGGTAAAGCGCAGTAAAGGCCTCATTTCTGTCAGCACACTCCTCATCGTTCCAGAAACGTCTTCTAGAACGCCTGATGTACCAGTTGGTCAAATCATCAACAAACTGCACAAAGGGCTGAACCGCCAAGCTTAGCTCATACTTAGACATCGCCTCATCGACATGCTCGACAAGTGTTCCAAGACGTGAAAGAATCCAACTATCGATCTCAGATGAAAACTGCGTGGCCGCATTCTCAGGTTTCCATGAATAGATCTTGGCATAGGTAGAGAAGAAGGAGGCTGCATTCCAGAGAGGCAGCAGCACTCCTCGAAGGGTATTTTCAACGCCTGCTTTGGAAAAACATAAATCATCTCCCCGTACAACGGGACTTGCAAGAAGATAGAGGCGTACAGCGTCCGCTCCAAAGTCATGGACAACATCCAGAGGATCGGGATAGTTTTTGAGACGCTTTGACATCTTTTGCCCATCAGCTGCAAGCACAATCCCGTTTACAACGACATTTTTAAATGCAGGCTTATCAAAGAGGGCTGCAGCCAATATGGTAAGGGTATAGAACCAGCCACGCGTCTGATCGAGACCTTCAGCGATAAAATCGGCTGGGAAGCTATTCTTAAACTCTTCCTTGTTTTCAAAGGGATAGTGGTTTTGTCCATAGGGCATCGAACCCGACTCAAACCAGCAGTCAAAGACTTCCGGAATGCGCTTATAGACTTTACCATCCTTTTTGATCTCGATATCGTCAATTAAGTGGCGATGAAGATCGGAAATTTTGCGTCCTGAATACTCTTCAAGCTCTTTAATGGACTTCACCACGAGGATCGATCCATCTTCCGCTCTCCAGATCGGGATGGGTGTTCCCCAATAGCGATTTCGAGAGATTGCCCAGTCACGTGCATTCTCCAGCCATTTGCCAAAACGGCCATGTTTTAAATGCTCTGGAACCCAGTGGATCTGGTTATTGGCGTTTAAGAGCTTATCTTTGATTTTTTCAACATGCACAAACCAGGTTGCAACCGCTTTGTAGATGAGCGGCGTATCCGATCTCCAGCAAAAGGGGTAGCGGTGGCGCAACGTTTCATGACGGAGGACAAGGCCTTGGCCCTTCAAGATTTTGATGATCTCTTTGTCGCAATCTTTGATGTAGCGGCCCTTGAACTCCCCTACCTCTCCGGTAAAGTGGCCATTTTGATCGACAGGGCAGACAATAGGGATGCCGCTCTTCTGGCAGGCATAAAAGTCCGCTTCACCAAAACCAGGTGCAGTATGGACAAGGCCTGTACCATCTTCCAGCGTGACAAAATCATCGGTAATGACTCTAAAAGCGCCCTGTTTTTCCAAATCAACGAAATATTGAAAGAGTGGTTTATATTTCTTATCCTTCAGCTCTTTCCCTTTAAACTTTCGAAGAACGGATACCTCTCCCTCTGCAAAGATGGCTGGTAGTCGAGCTTCAGCTGCAATATAGCGCTTGCCCGATGCTGTATGCAAAACTTCCGCATAGTCAATTTCAGGACCTACTGTAATTGCAAGGTTTGAGAGAAGCGTCCAGGGAGTCGTTGTCCAAACAAGCAGAAAGGTGTTTTCAGCTTCCTTCAAGGGAACAGCAATGGTCACCGATGGATCATCGATTTCCTTATAGTTTTCAGAGGCTTCAAAGTTTGAGAGAGGCGTACCCAATCGTGCTGAGAAGGGCATAACCTTATAGCCTTCATAGACAAGCCCTTTCTCCCAGAGCTGTCCAAAGACCCACCAGATCGATTCCATAAAGGGAAGATCCATCGTCTTCCATGTTTTGGAGAAGTCGACCCATCGTCCAAAGCGCTCGACAATGGATTGCCATTCATCGGTATAGCGTAGGACGATCTTACGGCACTCTTCGTTGAATTTTGGGATGCCATATTCTTCTATGGAGGCAGCGCCCGAAAGGCCCAATGCTTTTTCGATCTCATTTTCGATGGGGAGTCCGTGGCAGTCCCATCCAAAGCGGCGAGGAACTTTATAGCCCTTCATTGTCCAAAAGCGTGGGACTACGTCTTTAATGGTTCCGGCAAGGAGATGGCCATAGTGAGGAAGTCCCGTTGCAAAGGGAGGGCCATCGTAAAAGGTGAAGCTCTTGGCATCCTTGCGGTTCTCTAAACTTGTCTCGAAAATCTTTTTCTTCTTCCAAAAGGAGAGAACTTCCAATTCGCGATCAGGCAAAGACTTTCGTGCATCAAAGGGGGTGAACATCTCGGGTCCTATCTACTATTTTCCATTATTATAGAGAAAACCTTGAGAAGGAGCAATTGGATACTCATTCACCTTCAATACTTGGTTTTGACTACAGCAACCACGCGGTTAGAAACATCAAATAAAATCTTCCATAGTACACTATGGGGCGATTTAGATTCGATGCTTCTACCCGCCTAGTTGTACTTGTCAAATTCCAATTCTTGAAGATGAAAGAGTATCATGGTATAATAGTTCCTGCGGGGGTGTACTGGTTTCGACGAAGAAGCTAATGCACAGACTGCGTGCGGAGGACGTCGGTGGGCCTCCTAAATCATCCGACAAAACAACAAACGCCAAATTTAAAAATTGTGGCAATATCATAGCTGCTGATTTCTCAGCTTGTGTTGAACTCGCTGCTTAATTTTAAGCAATTATGATATGACAGCTTCTACTTGATTGTGGAAGCCGTCCGGTAGCGCTTTATCTGGACCGAGGGATAAGGCATAGCTATCGTTTATACTCTTGGTGTGATGTGTGCAGCCCTGTCGAGTGGCGGCATAGATCGAGATCAATACTCGATAGGTTGATGCTAAAGTGACTGTGTCCGTCAGCAAGCATCGACCTTAAAACAAATTGGACACTATGCACGTAGAGGTTTGTAGTCAGAGGTTTTTTTGGACGAGAGTTCGATTCTCTCCACCTCCAACGAGATTTTTTGAGTCAAAAACAAAACGGAATCAATCCAGATTTCTGCTAGCGCGATGAATCCAAACCTTTTGGTTTGGTGAAGAGCGATAGTCTGAAAAATGGTTTGATTCCGTTTTGTTTTTGGGCAAAAAATCGAGGCGGAGGTGGAAACCTCCAAGATTCAGATTAAACCAAATCAAAACTTGATTGTCTTAAATTTTTTCTTAGAAACATTTTTGAATGACCAAGCCAATAATTCTTTATTTCCCCTATCCGTCCATAGCCATTTTTCAAATAAAATTCTTCCGCTTGAAAGTCCCAAGTATCCACTAGAGAAAAAATGCATCCATTTTTAATGGCTTCTCGTTCTGCTGCATCCAATAATTTTGTGCCGTATCCTTGTTTTTGGAGATTTCCTTCAACCCACAATACGTCGATGTAAACTGATTCCGTACCTAAAAATGCTTGTATCCCGCCGAAAACTTTTCCCAAATCATTTTTCAAAAAAATGGAAAATGCTGTATCTCGCTCACCTAATATACTCTCATTGAATGCAATGATACCTTCTCTTACAACGGCATTATCAGCCTCGGCTGGCGCATAATCGACAACTATTTCGTACATATTTCTTCTGCTTTCAAATATTTACCCTATTTCAACGGTTGATCTATTGAAGAGAGAGCATACCAGTATTCGAGGGAAGATTCCAGCTTGAACAACTGCAAAAATTGTAACCCATTGTAAAAATGTACCAAAATTGGTACAATCAAGAAAGCAAGGCAATATGAATGGGTGATGCTCCTCCGAAAATTATTTCTGTTCTATTTTGGTCTCAAGCAAACGGAAAAGAACCCGTTCGGGAATGGCTCAAATCTCTCTCTAAAGAGCAACGAAGAATTATTGGAGAGGACATCAAGACTGTTGAAATTGGCTGGCCTTTAGGAATGCCTTTAGTAAGAAGTCTCGGAAAGGGGCTCTGGGAAGTGCGCAGCTCTTTTCCAAATGGTATAGCTCGAGTACTCTTTATGATGTTTGATCATAAGATGGTCTTACTACATGGCTTTATAAAAAAGAGTCAGAAAACGCCTTCTCAAGATTTAGAAATTGCTTTACGAAGAGCAAAAATGTTGGAGCAGTCAAATGAAAAATAATAAACATTTTGGATCTTCATTCGATGATTTCCTACAAGAAGAGGGAATCCTTGAAGAGGCTGAAGCTGTAGCTGCAAAGCGCGTTTTTGTATTTCAAATTGAAAAAGAAATGCAAAAACAAAAAGTCGATAAAACACAACTTGCTGAACGAATGGAAACAAGCCGTTCTGCTATAGACAGGATTTTGAACCCGGAAACCCCTTCCACATTACGTACATTTGCAAAAGCTGCAAGAGCATTAGGGAAACATCTGCACATTAGCATGGCTTAATCTGTCCGCATCCCTTCCAATTGGAAAATTCAGAACGCATCTCTCCCCGTCCAATTAGCTGAACGCTCCTTGTATTCAACCACAGAATTAAAATGCTCACAAACATACCTGAGCACGTTTTACTGTCCAATTTCAAGTTTTGAAACACCAGATTCAAAAGTTGTTGTTTTTCAGTTGTTTTAGAACTCTTACATAGCGACACTCTATTGATTACACACTATACTTTGTGATCAAACGTCAGCCCTATCCACATTATAATCTAAACTTGTTCTTAATAAATCCAGATTGAAAAAAATCCGATATAGTATACATACTCGTACATTCCTTAAAAAGTCCAAGGAGGACAATATGTCGAATACGAGCAATACATCTGGAGCAGATTTCATAGAATTCTGGAAACGCGCATCTGAGAAAGGAGAATTAAAATCAAGCACTGCACGTACTATAGGAACATCATGCGCACAAGTACTTCAATGCACAGAAAGTTGGGAAACTCTCGATATGCGCGCGCTTAATTTAGACGACGCATTTCGTCGATTTGTCAACAAACGGGGTAAGGATTTGAAATCCGCAAGTTTGGCATCCTACAAGAATCGCTTCAAAAATGGGATCAGTATGTTTCTGGACTACGCCAATGACCCCTCTTCCTGGAAACCACAATTAAAAAGCCGAACTCCTAGTCAAGAACGAAAAAAAACTCAGTCTATTAGCAACGAAGAGCTAATAAATTATGCACAACTAAACCTGCCCACAACAATACCAGAACAATTCCGATTATCCTCATCAACACCCCTGATCGAGTATCCATTTCCTTTACGTGACGGTCAACTTGCATACCTTAAATTGCCAACCGACCTTAAAGTTTCGGAAGTTAAGCGTCTCACAACTTACCTGAACTCTTTAACGATTGATTCAACATTGAGTATTAATTAAGGACTAGCTGCATGCTCTCCCTTAAGACACGCCGCGCCGGGAAATTCTCCCTGCCTTTTATCACGATATTTTACAAACATTATACCTGCTCTATATCTCAATGTAGGAGACAAAGTTAGATCCCTTCCCACATTGAAATTAACGGAATAGAAGGAACTTTCTGATGCTTGAATCTCTTTTTAGCACCCTCTGCAAAATCGGCGCACTTTTTAGATTATCTTGGAACAGGATTCGCTCTCCGAGCACAAAAAATAGTGCTTCGACTATAAGCGGGGTTGCTGCGGCATCTTCGGGAGATCATTCTCCTGTTCATATAGGTGACCAACACATCCATCTAACCATCCCAAACAGCCCCACTACTCGATCGGAATCTGAAGATGAGTCAAAAACTAGATTCAATAGACGCCTTTTAGCTGTAGCCCATGAATTGCCCACCAATTTCCGATTCGTGGGAAATGCGCAAAATCCATTTCAAACACAAGCCTTAGAAAAGCTGGTTCATGACGAGCCTCGCATCCATGAAGATCCAGAGCTTTTTCAGAAAGCAATCAAGTGTTTAAATACAGCAAGAATCTTATCCACCTCATCGCACCCAAATTTAAAACCTGCTGATGGACAATTTTTGATGAAAGACCTAGCTCAGTATGTATCAGAGAAATATGGAATTAAGGGACTGGATCAGTGATAATCACTTATATGATTTCTCCATTTTCCATAAGATCGATCCTGAAGTCCCTTGCTTAAAAACCTGAGTTAGAAGCGGTATGTTGTGAAAAATTCTTAGTTTACCCCAATAAAAAGTTCTGAATACATCTCTCCACTTCCATCGTAAAACTCTAAATTCTGAGTGCAAGCTCTGAATTTAGAGTTTATGGCGCAAATGTCCTAACGTCAGCCCTGACCTGACCCCAGATGGTTTTAAATTTTAACGAAACCCACCGGATATCAGGAGCGTCTCACCTGTTATCCATTCGGCATCATCCGAGGCAAGAAATAGGGCTGCTTTTGCTATGTCTTCGGGTACACCAATCCTTCCAAGAGGAGTTCTCGCTTCAACTTTTTTGCGGAAATCGCTTTCAACAATTCCTGCAGATTTTGTCCCTTCAGTTTGTACGATACCTGGATTGATAGCGTTTACCCGAATTTTTTTAGGACCAAGTTCACTTCCTAGACTTTTTGTAATAGAGTCGACTGCGGCTTTCGTGGCGCTATAAACAAGAGCATTAGGTGCCCAAGACTTACTAGCAAGGGAACTAATATTGACAATACTTCCGCCTGTTGGACCAAAATAGTTGACAGCTATCTGACAAGCCAAGAGTAATCCAAGTACATTTAAATCAAAATGTTTATGAAAATGTTCGACTGTTACCTCTTCTAAAGGGGCAAATTCATATATGCCTGCATTGTTAATGAGAATATCAAGTTTTCCAAAAGCCTTTTTCGATTCAGCAAAAAGACGGTTTATATCTTTTTGGTTCGACATATTTGCCTGGACGGCAACTGCCTTACCACCTTTACGTTCAATTAATTGGACAACGCGATCTGCTCCCTCCTTGCTTGTTGCGTAGTTCACCACAACAGATGCTCCCTCTTCAGCCAGCTGCTCTGCAATCGAGGCGCCGATTCCTTTCGATGCTCCAGTAACAATCGCCACTTTACCATTTAATTTTTTAGTCATAACTACCCCCTTATAATATATCGGCTCTTAACCATTGAATTTCTAATGCAAGCTGAGCAATCCCATATCTCAGCGCTTTGAGACGAATCGCTTTACGAGGCGAATCAGGTAAACCCTCTAGCCTTGCTTCAATTTTCTTATACTCTTCATAACTCTTCTCGATTTTTTCCAATCTCTCTTGAAACAACCGAACCATCTCCCCTCGATCTGTAATGAAAAAGAGTTTGAGGAGAAACTCATTACGTGAAGTTTCCAATCCCGTCGGGCTTTCAACCCAAGCCTTAAATTCTGCCCGTCCTGCTTCGGTAATAGAAAAGAGCTCCCTCTTTTTCTTTCCAACATAGTCGATATTGGGAACCGCTTTTCCCTCTTCTGCCAAGACTTTTAACATGGGATAAATCGTCGAGTCAGACTCGCGCCAGAAATACACTGTTGATCTTCCCATGAGAGATTTGATCTCATATCCTGAACAGGGTCCATCAAGGAGCGCTCCCAAAATCGCATATCTTGTTTTATTGACTGACCTCATGAAAAATACCTAGTTTATGGGTATTTTATAAGCTCGAGACGATTTTTGTAAAGTACCTCTCTCTACCTCTAATAGAAGGCCAGCAATTCCCAGAGGGAATTGCTGGCCTGTCAGAGGAAAAAGTCTGTGTCAAGACTCCAATGTACTTTTACTTCAAGTTAACGGAGTTTATCTAACTCGAGTTTATCTAACTCTTCTTGAGTATAGTCAATCCAACCCTTATCTAAGGTTGTAAAACTGTCATACCAAACATACTCAGAAGTTGTCTCGATGACTCTGAGACCAAACAATGGAAGAGCCAAATTAATTTCCTTTAATATAGGCTGGATTGAATTCATCCCTTGGTTGCGAAATCGTACGTTAAGAAATCTCTCATGGCTTGTGCAGTCGTCCAAAACTCCATCTTTACTACAATTGTAAGAGAGAGGTATGGGTTTTTTAAATTTAGAAGTAAATTGACGCGTAATTATATTCAGCGATTCAATTTCTTTATCGTCTAAGGAGCTGATATCTTCAACATCTTGGCGACCGATTTTAATATGGAACTCAAAATACTTAGTTCTATAAAACTTAGTTTCCTGATCTGTCTCTGGAATACCATCGATTCCAAAAGCCGTAGCCCCAATTTTCTCTCGTAGTACATTAAAGCCTCTCTTTGCAAAAAAATCGGCATCATCATGAAGCTCTCGAACGACCTCATCTGTTTTATCTGATCGGAAATAACGAGCTGATTGCATTACCTTTACAGTCTTTTCAGCGCCGTTTTCATCCCTAAAAATAAGCGCCCGATAACAGGCGTTCATTCGATCTGCAAGGTCGCTATTTATATCATTCCAATCTTCTACGGTCTTAAAGAACTTATCAACTCTCTTCTGAGACGGATTTATTTCTCCCAGAAAAACATGTAATTCATGAGTCGCGGGTAAATAGCCCTTACTTTTCATCTGCGGATAGGTGCAGGCATATTCTTTATCGTTTTTAATTCTATTAAAAACAGTTGCTTGGGTTTCTTGTATGCTGGACATTATAAACTCCTTTTTATAGTTTTGGTACTTTTACATTTTTCAGATTCAATAATTATATTTAATCTTCTGAGCTGATTGTACTTATTTTCTATTTTAATAAAAAATTATATATATTAATATTGACTATTAGAATTACTAATAGCAGAAGAAAACTTTGTTACCCAATCCAAGTATAGCCAATCCAAGTATAGCCAATCCAAGTATAGCCAATCCGAGCATAGTCAATCCAACCGGACCGCTTTTCAGGCTCTACATCCATCCTTGGTCATATTTAAGATTGGAATCGTAGACTACATACTCACTTTGCACTTTTTCTGTCTGCCAATCAGCCTCGTTGAGGGCCTGTACAAGTTCATCTCTCAGCTTAAACGCTTCGTTCTTCGGCTTGAGTGAAACTCGGAGGTTCACAAAGCGAGCGTTCAAACCGGGCTTTTCTTGCTTAAGGCCATTTTTGGAAAGGTGCGCATTCTTTGAAAGAGCAAGTTTGGAGAGTTCCTCTATTCTACTCATCTTTTCATCTGGTATCACGACTTTTGCATGAAACTCAAAGTAATTTGATTCTGGAAAGGTAGTCACCTGTTCAGACGTCTCAGGAACGCCCTTGGTTGAAGCAAGAGCTTCGATTTTACTGCGCGATATGGAATATCCTTGCGACGATACGAGCTTAGTTACTTGCTGGAGAATACCACATGCCTTCTCATACGAACCTACCACCCAGTTGCTCGTCATTACTTGCTTCTGATTTTCGCCATACGGGAGCTCAATAACTACAGGCTTGAGCTTGGGCTTATCCATTTTTTGGCAAAACTGCGAGAAGGCACCTACATCACTGCAATCAACAGTTACATGCAGTTCGAACAGTCCATCTAAGTTATTATATGAAGGATATTTTTGATTTAATTCTATAGACATAATCTTCCTCAATTTTATGATTTTTTAAATGCAAAAACTCAAATAAGTTGAAGAGTTCTTGCAAAGCTAATTGTATTTTTTATTTACTTTTAGAAAAAGTTATCTCTATTAATATTGACTATTAGAATTACTAATATTAGAATAAGGGTGAGAGGGCATATGAGACATTTACCTAACATCACTTTTCTGCAGTACTTTTACAGTGCAGGGAAACATCGAAGCATGTCTAAAGCTGCAGAAGAAAACTTTGTTACGCAATCGGCTATCAGTCAGGGAATCAATAAATTAGAAATCGAACTGGGCAAACAACTTCTTTCCAATAGAAAAAACCGCTTCGAGTTAACCCCTGACGGTCAATTGCTGTTAGAAAAATGCGAGGGCATATTTGCTGAATTTTCAGAATTAGAAGATCTTTTCAATGAAAAAGAGGGTGTCTATCAAGGCAAAATATCCTTTGCTACAAGCCACAGCTTCGCCATCACCCTGCTTCCTCTTTATTATAAAAAGCTATTCGATGCACACCCCACTATAGAACCGATTTTGCGTTTAGGCCATTCTGGCATTGTTCGAGAGTGGGTTTCGAAGGGAGATGTTGAATTTGGAATAATTTTAACAAAAGAAAAAGACTCTCTTACCTTCAAAATGGACCCTATTTTGCAAGGCACATATGGTCTTTATAAAATGAAAAAAAGTCTTAAGTCTACCATCGAGAAATTAATCATCAGTGAAGATTCAAATGAAGACAAATTTATCATCAACTACCTCAAAGAAACCGGGCAAAAGCTTCCCCCTGTTCTCGAAGTATTAAGCTGGGAAGTGATTGCTAATATGATAACCCAAGGGTTAGGTATAGGAATATTGCCCGACTATGTTGCCGAAAGACATGATTTAATGGCGGTCCCTATACCTATCCCCATCATTAGCTACAATATCGCAGCCATCTCCTCCCAGAAGAGAGAGCTTTCACGAAATGCTAAGATGTTCATTGAACTTATACAAAAGAAAAAATAGGGCGGGTCGTTGCAAGCCACTGACTACTCACTCGCCTTTAGGCGAGGGGGGTTGTCACGAAAAAACCAGGCTTTTGCTTCTGCGTACTGAATCAAACCTTCTGTCTATTGACTAATTTTTGCGAATGGGCTGGAGGCGATATAGATTTCCATTTACTCCTCCATAAAATACGTCTCCATAATAGTAGGGCTGCACCATGCTCCCTGAGGCAATTGCCGGAAGAAGTGGAGATCGGGCAAGCTCTTTTCCACTCTTAGCATTTCTCCAAACGACATAATCATTCACATTAGCGCCAGGAATTTGACCTGGCGGTATATCTGTTCCCACAATGACACGCCTCTGTATATTTCCAATAATCGATATGAATTCTGTCGTTGCTTGGTTTACTTTCCACAGAATGTTAAAACCATGACTCCCTAGTTTAATAGCCGCTAATTTGCCTGGCAATGAATCCATCGCATAAACAATGTTATGCTCAGTATCAACAGAAACAGATGAAGGCATAAAACTAATCGCGGGATCACCGCTCGCAGCTGTAGAATATGCTTCTGCAATATTCGGAGGGATAGGATCCCCTAAAAAGGGTTGGATAGTGAATTGAATGGACGCGTTGCCTTGATTAACAGCTATAACACTGAGTGCTGTCGCGGAAGGAGATCCATTGGACTGGCCGACAATCCAATCATCAAAGGCGACAAGCGCTGTCCCGGGAGTTTGCCCAGGCAGTGTAAGGGAGCCGGGGGTCCATGAGTCATCGAAAGTAAAAATTCCCTTTTTCACTTGATAACGTATAAATGTGTCTGTCGAAAACAGGTAAACATAACTGTTTTTATGAAATCTACCTACCGTAAGGCGTCCGAAAACCGAAGAAGGCAATGTAGTTTGATCAATAATCTTCATCGTCACTGGATCGACCGAAACCAAGACTGATGCAGGCACATCTGATGGATCAGGACAATTGAAAAGGGCATCAGGACCCTGTAATGAACAGCCTGCTTGCCGATAAATTGACTTCATCACCAAAGTACCGTCAGCAGTCGCATCAAATCCATTATAGGTGGTGTTTTGAGGCTCTGCCCCACCTGTGGGAAGCACAACAGTTGCCATCACATTCCCTGTATCGGGATCGAGTTTGCTTAAGTGATACCCATAGATAACATAGAGGTATCCATTTCGTAATATTCCCATGACGCCGGGATAATCCCATTCGCCAGTCGTGATTGTGTCAATTAATTGGGTGTACCATACAGACTGGAGGGTTTTTGGATTGATTTTTGCAATAAACGATCCTATAGATCCTGGAGAATTGCCATAAGAACCCCCATAAGCAAATATTTGTTTAGGACTTAGATACGTCATATTATAGATTGAGGGATAGAGGCCGGGAGCTTCTTTAGTTATTATTATATTCTGTTTCCTCAGGGAGCCGCCAAATTTAGCTTCTCTAAATAAATGAGTGCGGCCAGAGTCGTAATGTTCAAAAGCATCGATTGAAGGATACCAGGGCAGATTGCGCGTCTTATGTTGCGCAGCTTCAAGGAAATTCAAGGCTAGCAGAGACAAAGATGCAATAAAAGCAGTAAATAATCGTTTCATTTTCGTCTACCCTCCTAAACGTCGACATCCTGGTTCTCATATCAAAAAAGAGATACACAGTTCAATAGCGAATAGAATGTAGCAATGAAATCTCTGCACCATTTGGTGCTGCGTAGGACTGAAAGGTCTCAGGGAGCTTTAGCAAATGAATATCACCTCAAGGCGGTTTTACGAGCTTGCAGTCATTTGAGGGGGCTCTTGAAATTTGAAAGCGACTGATGAAGCCATTGCCGAAGAAGCCATTGCCATGCTATGGCGATAAAAGCGCTTCCAGTTCGAATACTCGCGTTTGAACCCCTTCTTAATCGCCTTAATTTGTTGCTTAATATCTCTTAAGCAATCTTTCGACTCTTTTTGCTGTTTCAGATTTAAGTAAAGATCGCTCAGTTTCTTCCACTCTTGCAATTTGACAATGAGGCTTTCTGAAAGCTTTGTGACGCTCTCTTCCCACATTTCCTTATAATCACCAAAAGCTGCTTGAAGCTTGTCCAAAAGAAGCGCTTTTCTATCGAGGATAATCCGCTCTTGAATAAAGAGGCGTTTGTTCATCTTTAAGTTCGAAGTCAAACGAAGCTTGCTTAAAGTCCATATAAGCCACTTGGAGGGATCAAAGTGATACCAGCGGATGCCATTTCGATAGTCATAGGCAAAGGTGTGATGATAGTTATGGTAGCCCTCGCCAAAGGTCACAAGGGATATTATATAATTATCAGCGGCTGAAAGCTCTTGGCAGAAGGTACGAGCACCCCAGGTATGAGCCAGAGAGTTTATAAACCAGGTAAAATGGTGCAGAAAAAACATCCGCACTAAACCCGCAAAGAGAAATGCCCCGAAATACTCGCCGGTCCACCAGCCAACGAAAAAAATCGCCAGCAGGTTTATTCCCAAGGATAAAAGGGCGTAATAATTGTGCTGAAATAGGACACGAGGATTTCGAACGAGGTCTGCAACTACTTTAGTATCGATCTCTTTCGGCTTTTCAAAAAGCCAGAGAAAATGGGCGTACCAAAAACCTTTATTGATCGAGTAGGGATCATTATCGGTGTCAACAAATGAGTGGTGATGGCGATGATCAAACGACCAGCGTAATACACTGCCTTGAGTTGCCATGGTTCCAAAAAAGAGAAGAGTCCACTCAACAATCGGATGCGCTTGATATGCTTTATGTGAAAATAGGCGATGGTACCCTGCCGTAATGCTCACTCCCGTTGCGTTAAATAAAATGAAAGAGCAAATAAGCAAAGTCCATGAGGGCGAATATTGGTATAAATAGAGAGGAACCGCAATTAAAAGGAAAAGATGATACCCGATGATAAAAAGCCCAGGGCCCCAGTTGCAAGAACCCCAGTTGATTGTATCTTTCGTACTCGTCATATAACTAAATCCACATCAAATTGGGCATATTCTAAACTATTCCAGATTAAATATGATTTTTTCCTTTTCCATACTGAAAAATTGAACTCATTGGATCTGTATAGATTTGCTGAAGAGCACTAGCAAAGATATTCAAACTCAACCAATTAAAATGCGACCTTTCAACTCCTTTTATGCTGCACGTAAAACAGCAAATATGAGACAATAACCTTTATGAAGACTAAAATGCTCCGCGTTCATTCGCACGAAACAACTGTTCTTACGACCACGACCGGCAACAGCCGGTAATTTTTCTTTCTTTCATCAATTATTATTTGTTCTTCTTAAAAGTATAAAAAAGAGACTTTTATGTTCCGCAAAATGCCTATCATTTTATTGGCAATGATCGCTTTGGTGGCGATATTCAATCAATGGCTGCCGCTCAGCTTCAAATCACTCTTATACGGGATAAGCCTATCCCTCAAATCGCTCATTGTCTTTGTGCTCCCATTTCTTATTTTTGGTTTATTATTTAAAACCTCTGTGCAACTGGCCAAAAAAGCCTCGAAATGGATTCTCTTAATCTTAACTGCTATCTGCGTATCCAACTTCTTCTCAACCATGATCAGCTATGTCATTGGCTCTTTTGCCTATCAGTTTGACCTCTCCATGCCTATTCCAACAGAAGAGACTTCATTAGTACCTTTAGGGGACTTCTTCCTTCCAAAACTGTTGGGCAACAGCCAAGCGATGTTTTCAGGCTTGATTCTAGGCGTTTTGTTCGGCTGGCTCAAACCCTCTTTAGGCGAGAAAATCGCAGCACACTTCCAGAAATACATCGACCTCTTTTTGAAGGCGTTTTTGTATGTCATCCCTCTGTTTATTGCCGGCTTTATCGTCAAAATGATGCACGATGGCGTTTTGAGCCTTATACTGCGTAACTATGCCTTCATTTTTGCACTCGTAGCTACTGCCGTTTTCACCTACATCGCTCTTATTTATTTTGTCGCTACGGGATGTAACCGCAAAGCGTTTGTTCAAAGCATAAAAAACATGTTTCCAGCAGTTATTGCAGGCTTTGGAAGCATGTCCAGCGCCGCAGCTATGCCCTTGACCATTTTGGCAACGGAAAAAAATTCAAAAAATCCCGATCTTGCCGGCTCCATTATTCCTGCAACCGTCAACATCCATTTGATTGGAGACTGTTTTGCAATTCCCATTTTTGCTTTTGCGGTCATGAAGAGCTTTGGAGTGGCTGAACCATTGTTTTCAAGCTACTTAATCTTTGCAGTCTACTTTGTCCTGGCTAAATTTTCCGTAGCTGCCGTTCCAGGCGGAGGCATTCTTGTTATGCTCCCAATTCTTGAAGCATACCTAGGATTTTCGGGCGAGATGCTCTCTCTCATCACTGCCCTCTACATCCTCTTTGATCCCTTGATTACCTCTGCAAACGTTCTTGGCAATGGCGGATTCGCTTTAGCATTAGGTAATTTATCCGAAGGCAAACTGGAAGCAGAAAACGCAGCTGTTTTGTGTCAAAAATAATCAAGAATTGTGGATAGGCATCAATCCTCAATCCTTGGTTTGATGCCCATTCCAGTAAGTAGTTGGTTTGCCGCCCTCTGCCCAGTTGTAAAGGCTCCAAGAACGGTACTGCAATCTGTCTGGGATGTAGCCTCTCCTGCAAAGAAGAGCCTACCCATGACCGGTTCTGCAAAGGTTGCATAGGTCTCTTCATCAGCCTGCAAGCCTGGAGATGAATAGGAGCCATAAAAAAGAGGGTCACTTCCCCAACGCGTAATCATGTATGAGGAGGGAGAGGGAATGTCATTGCCATAGATTTTTTTGAGCAGCGACATCACGGAATCGACCGTTTTTTCATCGCTCCATTTCTCAGCTTCTTTTGCAAAAGAACCGGCTGTGAAGGCAAGAAGAATCGGCTGTTTGAAGTATTTTGCCAAATTCATAATATCGTAAATCTGATCGCGCATATCAGGCTTTGGAATCGACTCGATCCATTCCACATGGCGGTCCCAAAACACTTTTGGGAAAAAGAGGTAGATCTTATCAAAAACCCCTACTTGGATCTTTTCAATCACATCGAGCTTCTCTTGTGGAAGCGGAGGCGAAAATGCAATTGCATCTGCTTTTAACACTCCCAAAGGAACAGTCACGATGCAATTTTTGGCCTTGAAAACCCCTTTGTTCGTTCTGCATTCAATAATCTGATCTCCATAAGAGATCTTATCCACCTTGCAGTTGAGCTCAATAGATTGATGCTTTGCAAGCTTCGATGGAATCAGATTGTAGCCGAGAGGAATGAGGCCATTTGTTCCCGACGCTTCTGTTTTCTTATACAACTCTTCTACAGAAACCGACATATCTTGCAGATCGACAGCGATTTCATAGGTGTTTAACAGTCTGAGAATATAATAGAGTCTATCGTACATCTGCTTGGAAAATTTATTTTTCGCAGAAAAACTGTTCAAAGCATCGATGTAGGTAAGAGTATGGTTTCTTCCTTTTTCGTTTATCTCGTCGAGATACCCTTCAAATTTCTCTGCATACTCTTTTAAGGTTGCAATTTCTTCTTTGGACAATGGCTTGCCATCAGCATCGTAGAGGGCCATCGAGCCCAACTTGGTCGACAAAGAGCCGCTTTTGTAAATGGTGGGTTGGATTGTAAGGTTCATATCTCTGACAACATCAAACAGAGGGCTGTTCTCAATCCCATGAATCCATGAGGCGCCCAGTTCAAGATTGCTGCCCCACGTATCGGTAGTCCATACGCGGCCACCTATCCGATTGCCAGCTTCCAAAACGATGACTTTTTTAACCCCATTATTTCTTAAGGTATTTGCAGCTGAAAGCCCTGAAACTCCTGCTCCTACCACGATGGCGTCATATGTTTCTATAGGATGATATTCAGCAATGAGGCCAAAGGCACAATAACAATGTGATACAAATAAGAGAAAAAATCGAGCCATAAAGCCCCCTCTATCAAGTACTTATTTGAACTTAATATATCTGCGGTTATTCAACAATGTCTTTGATCGCTTGAAAGATGTTGAGAGGGTATTCAGCTATTCTATTGCACAAATATAGGTACCACTCTTTTCCATAGACAAAATAAATTTTAGCTGGATAGCCCTCGTCCTGTAAGCGAACTAGTTGTTCATTTCGAATCCCAAACAAACTTTCAAACTCATAGATCTCTTTTGATGACGTATATTTCTGTATTATTTTCTTTGCTTCTTGCTGAATATTGTCATCATGGGTAGCTATAGAGCAGGTATGATTTTGATATAATAATTGGTCCACATACTCTAAATAGACACTGTCCAGTTCATCCCCTCTTGGTATAGAGAGCCCTTGAGGGGTTTCAAAGGCGCCCTTAACTATCCTGATTCTTCCCGATTCTTTAACTATCTCTTTAAAATCATCTTTTGTCCTATATAAATAGGCCTGCAAGGTAATCCCAAGATTCTTGTGACTTTTTGCAGCCGCTTTATAGCTATCGAGTACAGCATCGGTCTGTTCATGCCCTTCTGCACTAATAAGTACTTCCGTGTTAGCTTTTTTTGCCTCTCGGCAAATAGTACTTAAATTGTCTAAGCAGAGCTCTTTTGAAATGTTTAAGCCAATATGGGAGAGATCGAGCGAGACCGTTGAGTTTAAATTTTGTTTTTTGATCTCTCGGCATATTTGCACAAACTCATCTCGGGCGCTGTTTGCTTCCTCTTCCGTTTTTGTATTTTCACCCATGAATTCTATGGAGCATTTAAACGAACGCCTATTTTCTGCCTGAACTTTACGGACGGTTTCTTCGAGAGTTTCTCCGCCTATGTAGCGATTGGCAGCCTTCTTTAAAGTTTGGAAGAGAGTGGGGTTTGATAAAACATAGTTTTTCGCATCTTGGTTGAGCGCTGCCTTTCGTAATGCTTCAGATCCAAGATTGAGCAGCTCTGTATCCATTGTACGCCTCACCATTAGACAATTTGTATCTTGAAGAGCAGCCGCTTAAAGAAATCAGCCAGAAGGCTAAACCATATGCCGATGAGAAAATGGGAGAAGTATATATATCCATTTGAGGCAGGAAATAATCGAATAATGTTTAAGAATAGAAGCAATCCAAAAATACCCCACACAGCACGAAGAACTCTTTCTATTGGTTTCAAGAGAGATGATTCCTCTTGCTGAACAGTGCTGCCAATAAAGAGGCCTAGACCTACTCCTATAAGTGTAAAGCACAACCTGGTTCCTGAAGCAGAGTATTGCACCAAAAGAAGGAAAATCGGGATCGCCTCGCTGATCAAAAAAAGTTGAAAGCGGTTGAGCCTTTCCAATAGCCGGTTAATTGCTGGGGTAATTGAGTAAATAAGTAAAAAAAGAAGGAAGCCAACAAACCACCCTGCAAGGATATCTGTCGGGTAATGCACTCCTAAATAGACGCGGGAGAGCGAGACTAAGAAAAGAGTGCCTAAAGCTACAGGCCATCTCCAGCGGCTTTTCCAGTGTGCGATAAGCAGGCACGATAAAAGCATATAAACTTGAGCTGCACCGCTGGGCAAGCTATATCCACCGGCAGAGATAACTCCAAGGCTTGGATCTAGATGGAAGGGTCTTTCTCGAGCAAAAAAGGTTTTAAATGCAATATTTATGAAAGTGTTCATGGAAAGAATATAAAACAGCCACACACCAGCTCGTCGGCTATAGCCCTGCCAAAGGGCAACTATAAGTGCGAGGTAAAAATAATTAGAGTCAAAATAATCGATGCACTTAAAAAAACTATCGAGAGCAGGTGTCCTGAAGCTTTGAATAAATCGCAAAACATCTAAATCGAAACTCGAAAGCATGCCCGCTCCTTCCAACTACTTCCTACATATTGTAAGTAAAATAAAGCTTTCAAGCTATTTGAAAACTAAAAAGTTCTTTAAACTAGAAAAAAATAAAGAAGAGCGTCTGCTTGAATACCCTCAAAAAAACTATCGCAATTTTTACACTTATATTCGTACTCGGATATGGAATACGTGTATACGAACAGCGAGACATTCCTCTTAAAAACAACAAAACTAACAATGGGGTACTCGAAAAGTTTCCTTATCTCAAGGATGTTGTACATGGCATACCTCAATTTGAGGGTGATATCTCTATCCAGCACATGAATTCTGGTACTGCAAACAAAGTTTTCCGCATCACAAATAAAACTACAGGCAACTCCTATGCGTTAAAAATTTTCAATACCAATACATTAGATGACATGGCCGCAACCTATCAATTTTTTGATGGAATAAGGCCCTTTTTAACTGCCCACGGCATCATTACACCTGCGACAGTTGTTTTTCCCTGTCTGAAAGATGAAAAAATTATCATGGTGAATGAGTTTCTCGAAGGGAATCACATTACCGATGAACATTTTCCAAAAGCCGGCGCAATCATGGCCAGGCTCCATTTAATCGACACGCCAGAAAGAGCTCTTAAACCTCGTCGTGATATGGCCTTCCTCTTTGAACAATGCAAAAGATGGGAGCATTGCAGCTATCTAGAAACACTCTGGAATTCTCTCGATTTTAGCTATTTAGAACAGCTGCCAAAAGGGCTCATCCATGGCGATTTTTCATATTCCAACATCCTTGCAGATTCGAATGGGCAGCTCTCACTTATTGATTGTGACTACATGCGCTATGACTATCTTCTCGACGATATTGGGCTTGCCCAAATCTACTATGGATTTGATGACGAAGGCAATTTCAAGCTTAAGGAATTTGCATCCTTTATTGCCGCCTACCAAAAAATTCGTCCTTTAACCGACCTTGAAAAGGCTCACCTAATAACACAGACTAAACGCTGCCTAATAGAAATAGCTATGGCACTGCGCTTCTACCTCTACGATAACCCCAACGGCCCTATCGAAGGAGTACTCGGTGATCCTGTCAACGCCGAACTCATCACACAGAATGCAAAAAATCACTACATAGACCCTGAGTTTATGGTCAAAGGGATTAAATCGCTTCATAGCACAAATCAAAGCTTGTGATCAAAATACTCCCTGATCCCCTCAAAATAGGCTCGTGCTACTTGGCAAACTCGACTAGGGACTGGCCTGCCTGCAACAAGTGTATCATTGGTTGCAAGTCTATGCGCTTCAATTTCGTTATTTTGGACCAGCGTTTCCCCATAGCATAATGGGCTGTGAACCAAGCGTGTTAAGGCCAAATTGCGAGAATAGATTCCAGGAAGCAGATAGAGGCAACAGCTTTCAAGATAGTCCAATTTCACATCCGGAGAAAGTAAAGGTACTTTCAGTCGAGCTACAAACTGATTGGCAATCTTTTTCGAAAGTTTGAGTGACTCTTCAATTTATCGGTGACAACCAGACGCAAAAATTCATATCGATCTTGAGGACGGCTCAACTCATTGCAAGAAAAGGCTCCAGGGATAAAGATAATGTTGTAGTTAGCTTGTGCAACGGTATCCTTTTCATCCATAGGATGGTCGTTGTAATGAATCATAATCGTAACATCTGGAGCAAAAGCATTTATCAAATCTGCTCGAGCGATCAGATCTGCCCTGTTATAGTATTTTCGAAAGAGTTGGGGAAGAGAGTCGCCACTAATCCATAGGTGGGGTTGTTTTTCGAGCCACTCAAAAAAGCTCTCTTTAATTGCTCCTCGGCCAATATCTGATCGTGTGACAAAAACCTCCGCACCCTCTTTTTCCAAGAGCTCTTTTAATGCAAGGGCTGTCAGATAGGTAAGAGTACCTTCGTTAAAGCTGAGGAGTTTATTCCCTGAAGGAATGGCAATGAAACGCTCCTCTAATTCTGCAAATGCTCCTCCAAAATGGCCTGGATCAATCGCTATTCTTGCTTTTTGGAGCGTCTTTTTGATTTTAGGCTTATCAGGTTGTGGAGCTGCTGCAAATAAAAGCACATACTCTACCTGGCCCTGCTTGAGATCAAGAATGGTAAGAGACTCATCAGTTATTCGATAATAATCGCTGACAGATGGATCCTTTTCCAAATAGGTTTTGATTTTTTGTTCGACTTGGCTGCGAGTCAACTGATTTTGATATCGATCAAAATCGTGTAAATCGACCCCATATACATTGGCGAAGCAAAGAAGCAATACAACAATGCAGTTAGTTATTTGTAAGAACATAGTGGATATAGGTTTGATGCATACGTGGGTTTGGATTAATGTCCAACTTCTTAAACCCAGTTTTTTCATAAAGAGCCTGAGCAGGTTTATTAAAAATACGTGTATCCAGCGACATTTCAATTAAGTCCGGAAATGTATTGATCACCTCTTTCAGTATTGTCGAAGCAATCCCCTGGCGTCTAAAATCCTTATGGACTCCTAAGTGATCCATATAATAGTGGCCAGATTGGGTGAGTTTCAAAACAGCACAAATCGCAACGATTTGATTGTCGCTTAAACTTCGAGCCTGAAAATAGGCACGAGAAATATCTTTCGGATCTTGATAGCTTGCAAAATCCTTTTGTAACATGTCCAAGATAAACTCTTCGTACGATTTAAACCTCGTCTCATCGATATGAAGCTCTTCTAAGGAAATTCCTTCGTAAAGCCTAGGAAATTGATACGCTTCAAAATACATTCTCATCCCCTCATCAAGAACTGAAAGAGGGATGCAATCTTCTGGTTCATACATTTCATAGACGTAGCTCTCATTAACAAAAAGGGTCTGTAATGCAAAGCAAGGACCAGTAACAACAAGCAGCAGGAAAAACGCGTTTCTAAATTTCATAATGAATATTCAGGGTGATCGGCAATAAACTGCTTGATTATAGATGGTTCAGCTATTGGCAAGAGACGGAGCTGTTCTTCCATGGGCAGCCACTTGAAGCCAATAATCTGCTTTCGACAGACAGCCGCTCCACACCTACATTCAATCCCCCCCTCATCTCTGCAGTCATAGTCAAACATGTTATAGTCACAAAACAGTTCCTCGCCCACTTCTATGTCCTTAACTGCAACCTGATAATATTCATTTCTTAGCATCATTGCAGGAGTCGATAATGTGAGTGTATTGGGATCACATGAGTGATTGATGAAAGATTCAAATGAATAAAAAAGTCTATTGCCGTTTCCAATAGAGACCGTATGGGTTGTAGTTGAAAATGGAAAATCGCCTTGATCGGTATGGAGCAGGTAGCTCTTTTCCACATCTTTAACAATTTGATAATGGTTCTTATAAAGAACATCGCCGGCTTTAAAAGGCTGAGTCGCAAAAAGGCCTAAACCATAGCCACAGTCTCGCAAAACAATCCCATCAGGAATTTTGGCTTCAAAAATCTGGTCATAATCAACTGCAAAGAGTGTGACTACATTTAAAAGGGCAAGGAGGAGAGAAAAAAAATAGCTGCTCATAAAGCCTTATTCATTTTTTACAAAAGTGCGAACAACGATACCAATCTTTGAAAGTTTGATTCAAGGCTCTCTTCACCCAAAGTGTTATTTAAAGTATGATTTAAGATGATATACGACGACAAGCCTAATGAGTTTAAAAACGGTTCAAGCTACAAACTACCAAGGAATCATCGTTGGGTGGGAACACGACTATTTCAGAATGGATTCAGCACGAACCCAGACAGCTTTTCAAAAGATTACAGTGACTTGTGCTTTCATTTTTCTTCAAATAAAAAGCTTATTTAACAAACACTCTAAAGCCATACTTCGAGCCTATGCACTCAATCCCTATTCTGGAGGGCCTCTTCCTCTATCCCCTGTTTTAATTCGAATGCGAAAATGCTATTTAAGCATCATCATGGATGATTCAGAGCAAGTTGAGACAACGGAAGCCTTTATACAAATTGCGACGTGGGAGACGGCAGAAGATATACAGAGAATTATTACGAGCAGTAGAATTCCCTCTATACAAGCACAAACGGCAAACAGCCTCCTTCAGAAGTCTCAGCAAATTCGGGCAAGAAGTGAAGCGCTCCATCAAGCATTTATGCAACTGCACGGAGCACTCCATGCCTATACAGAAAGCCCATCTCGACTTCTCTTCTCATCGCTCAATACTCAAGCATTTAAAAGAGCTGTCGATGAATTTCGTGTGGGATGGTTGTGATCTATTCAAGATCCAAATAAAGCTACTGAACGGGTGTTGGCAGCGCCGTTGTCATATTAAATTGACAACGTTCATTTATCCTAAAAAATGGAGTCTCTCGAGAAACCAAAGGCAGTGCATACTCAATTCCATTCCGATCATAGAGTCCGTCTTGTCGTTTTTCTTGCCTATATATTGCAAGATTGACCTCGCCTTCTCTAAAAAATTGATCAATTCCCTTTCTCTGCAGATAGGTCATTAAAGGATGTACATGAGCTTTACTGCGAAAGTTATATAACATTCGCGGCAGTAATGTCTGAAGTCGAATAGGCAGCGTTGCTATATCCCAAACGATTGCTAGTAATACAAAACAGACACTTGAAACGTTTTTAGTTTTTAAAATGCCATTCATCAGACAGGGTAAAAATAGATCTCTGGAAAGATGCTCCCAGTCTGTTCGGAGTGGAACAACACTTGCCTTAAAGAAGCAAGACAAATTCGTCCTATTTTGGCATAATTCTTGAACATCGAAGAACTCATCTTCATTTTGAAGCGTAATGTATTTTCTACTAAATGTTTCAAGCCCGAGATTGAAGCCACAATCTTTGTAAATGGAAAGATGATAGGTAGTCATGTTATTTTCTATATTTAAGATGTGACGATAATAACCTAAAAGTGTTGGTTTTTCATACTAAATTTTGCTAGGAGGATTAATAATGTCTCGAATGTACTCTCTAATATTTTCTCTCTATTTTTGCTGTTCTCTTACAGCCCTTACACCAGCTCAAAGATTTACTTGGAGCGACTATTTAGCTATTCCGCCAGGAAGCCAAATAACTGAGGGAAATCAGATTTTACATTTCAATCCAAAAAACAAACCCTACTGGGAGAATGAAAAGGCTCTTTTGTTTGTCAAAACATACCTCTCAACAGCTACTGCCCTTGAATCCGATGCTGAAGTATTAAAATTTGGCTCGGATCAAGTTCGCCTCCAAGGGTCGTATATTGAACTGGGTGTATGTACAGGCAAAACAATTAACTTTATCGCTGCCCTCAACCCGCACCAAAAAATATATGGCTTTGATTCTTTTCAAGGACTTCCCGAAGAGTGGATACGAGATGATTTTATCATGGCTGCAGGGACTTTTGCTTTTAAGAATCAAAACATTCTTCCGCCCGTTCTTCACAATGTTGATATCTTTAAAGGGCTGTTTTCTGACACTTTGAATCAGTTCATTCAATCAAGGCCTAATCTTGAACCTATTGCCTTCCTGCATATGGATAGCGATATCTATTCTTCCGCTGTCTGTGCGTTCAAAGCACTAGGCGATAGGATTGTTCCTGGCACAATCATTGTCTTCGATGAGCTCTACAATTATCCAGGAGTTGAACAGCATGAATGGAAGGCCTTTCAAGAGTTCTTAGAGGTACATAATCTTACAGTTGAATATCTCGCATACAATATCTATCACGAACAGGTGGCGGTGCGAATTGCTTCTTATAGCCCTTATTTGACCCTATCAAAGAGCCCTTTTGGCGCCTCACCCTTGCGGCAAATATCTGTCAGGGATGCCTGCTCCTGTGGATAGACAACAAGTTCTGCCACATTTACATGCTGCGGCCTTGTAGCGCAATAGAGGACTGCATCAGCAATATCATCAGCAACCAAGGGTTGAAAGCCCTGGTAGAATTTTTTTGCCTTTTCCTTATCCTCCCAGCGCACTTCACTAAATTCCGTCTCAACAGCTCCAGGATCTACTTCACTTACCCGGATGGCACTTCCCATTAAATCAATGCGAAGCGATTGAGTTATCGCACGAACTGCATGCTTCGTGGCACAATAGATGTTTCCTGTAGGGTAGCAGCCATGTCCTGCAACCGATCCAATATTGATAATATGGCCGCGATTTCGCTTAAGCATTTGGGAAAGTACTGCTTTAGTTGTGTAGAGAAGCCCCTTGAAATTGGTATCGATCACGATTTCCCAATTACTAACTTTTGCATCCTGAAACTTATCAGAGCTGAGAGCGAGACCTGCGTTATTGATGAGGATATCTATTTCAATCCCCTCATCAATAAGCTTGTTCACAGCAGCCTCAACTTGGTCATTCTTTTGCACATCAAGTTGGATTGGAGTTGTACGTACGCCATATTTTGCTTTCAAATCAGCTGCAACGGCTGTTAACCGGTCCAGCCTTCGCGCAGTCAGTATAACATGACAACCGAGCTTCGCAAACTGCTCAGCACACGCTTTGCCGATTCCGCTGGAAGCTCCAGTAATTAAGACGGTTTGGCCTTGGATGAGGTTTTTATTCATTTGCTTTCTTCTCGACTAAATCATTGTCCAAAACCTCATGAAGTTTGGCAAGGATAATGCCTAGAGCAATATCGTTGCGCCCACCTTCAGGGATAATCAAATCGGCATACTTTTTACTCGGCGCTACAAACGCGTCGTGCATAGGCTTCACGGTCGTTAAATATTGATCCTTCACACTTTTGAAGTCGCGTGAGCGTTCGTGCAGATCCCGTTCTATACGACGCAAAACTCGAATATCATCATCTGTATCAATGAATATCTTTATATCGAAAAGATCTCGGACTTCAGGGACTGCAAATAGGAGAATGCCTTCGATAATAATAACCTGGGCAGGATAGACACGCTTAGTCGCAGGTTCTCTGCTATGAATGTGAAAATTATAGACAGGCAGATCAACTGCAAAACCCTCTTTTAAATCCATTAAATGGTCATGGAGCAGGGCAAAATCAAGAGAGTTAGGATGGTCAAAGTTTGTTGCAGCACGTTCATGATAGGCAAGGTGAGATAGATCTTTATAGTAAGAATCCTGGCTAATGAGAATCGATTCAACGGGAAAGGCCTGTTGGATCTTATCAGCAAGGGTTGTTTTTCCCGATCCAGTTCCACCTGCTATTCCGATGAGTACTTTGGGAGTGGCTTGAAGATAAGTGATGCATAGACAGCTAAGAAGCAAGAATATTCTGCACATAGGCCCTCAATATTGTTTCACGAGAATATAGAACAACAATACAGAGAAGTAAATTTTTTTCTTCTTTCAAAGGTAAGCAATGCGTTACATATTCTATGCTTATCGAAAGTGTGCTTATGATCAGAATTGTACTTTTCTTTTCCATCTTACTATCCTTTCTATCTCTAGATTGTGCCGTTCCAACCAAAGAGTGGGTATTAGTTGTGGGTGGGGCTGGGTTTATTGGCTCAAGCGTCAATGAAATGCTCTATGATGAAGGCTATCCAACAGTCGTTCTTGATAACTTAAGCACGGGCAACAAAGCGGCTGTCCAACATGGCATCTTCATAAAAGGTGATATGACAGACAGCGAGACATTGCACCAGATTTTCTCAAAATACCCCATTTCGGCTGTTATGCACTTTGCAGGGGTAAAGCAGGTTGGTGAATCAATTTCAAACCCTCTCAAATACTACATCAATAATGTATCGGACACCTTAACCCTTCTTCAAGAGATGAAAAAACATAATGTACATTTTTTTATTTTTTCATCTTCTGCTGCGATATATGGTTTGCCGCTTGAAGAGTATGTAACCGAAGGCCATCCCAAAAACCCAATAAATCCGTATGGACAGTCCAAGCTCATGGTTGAGACCATTCTCCAAGATCTAGACCGAGCCAACTATGGCTTCAAGTATTGCTCCCTTCGCTACTTCAATGCCGCAGGAGGAGATCCTAAACAGAGGATCAAAAACTGTATGCAAAATGAAGCGAGTCTTATTCCTGTAGTGCTGCGAAGCGTTCAAGGGCCTGCAAAGACAGTTACCATTTTTGGCACTGATTACCCAACACCCGATGGAACAGGGATCCGCGATTATGTTCATATTGAAGACCTTGCCTCAGCCCATATCAAAGCTTTGAAGCGGCTTCTCAAAGGCGCTCCCTCTGCCTGCTACAACCTTGGCAATGGCAAAGGGTTTAGTGTACGGGAAGTCATAGCTGCTGTAGAAAAAGTAACAGGAAAAAAGGTGCAAGTAGTCGAAGGAGACCGGCGCATAGGTGATCCTCCAGCCATGATCGCAAGCTCTAAAAAAGCTCAAGAGGAGCTGGAATGGCATCCGAAACACACTGACCTGGTATCAATCATTCAAGATGCGTGGAACGCAATGAAAGTGGATTGATGAAGTTGGATTGATAAACTTGAATTAATTAACTAGGATTTAGGCTGTCCATAAAAGCCCTTTGTACCTAAGGGGGCGAGCAAAACCTCGTTGCCTTTTATTTCCCCCTCGTACTGAGAGGTATTTGCCTTTTCTAAATAGGGATCAAGATGCCGCTCCATTCGCATTTTTGCTAAATAAGGATCTGTACCTAATTTTTTCTCATCTTTTGCATCGAGAATTTTTTTCATTCTCGATATGCCATATTTCTTCCCTTCAAGATATTTCTCATCAGCTATTTTTTTATCAGGGTACATCGCTTTCATAGCCAGCTTAAACTGCTTTTTTATCTCTTTAGGAACATGCTCTTTTCGACTCTCAAGTTTAGGAATATCTTCTGACGTGCGATTTATAAAGAAGTGGATTTTCGCAATAGCTGGGCGCGTTTTAATGTACTGCAAAGCATGCGCTGCAAACTCCTTAAAATTCTTCCATGTGGCAAATCCTTTTTTCCAAAAAGGTGGACATCCGGCCGACTCTAATTTGAGAAAGAAAGAGCCGTCAGGCTGACGAGCAAAAAGAATAGTATGCTTGTCCGCAGGCAAGCCCATATCTCGCAAATCTAAACCCCACTGAACACTGGTTTTAGTAAGATTCTCCTGCATATGAGTCGACGCAATTCGTGTGTAGGCTTGTCCCTGGCCGCACGCTTTAAAGAATGCTTCTAACTTTACCGCTGTTAACTCCCCTTTTGTTCCAAGCCGCATAGATCCAGACGTAAAGGCATCGCCCTGTTTTACTGCTTGCGCAGTCAAAGCCCAAATAAGATGTACAGCAGATTCTGGGTTTGTAATTTTCGGGTCATCAAGCAGGTTATTGAATGCTTCATCATTACCTGCAGCTGCAACTAACTCTTTGCCTAATTCCTCACCCTTCTTAATCATCTCGTTCATCACACCGGGTGTAACGCCAGGACAAAGTTTTTCACAAAACAGTTCAAGATCCTTTCCGATTTCTTCTTTAGGATTTTGGAATTTTTGATAACTAGCTTGGTTATTTGATGGTACTTTCAAATCACTCATCGCTTTAGCTCTCTCTCGTTACTTTTATTCTAAATTATTTGTTGATAACTCGCTCTCTAAAATATTGACAAACACTCTCAACTTAACCTACAGTTTTGGCTTAATTTCTCATGCTTGCGATAGGAATTCTTATGCAAATTTCATTGCTTATATCTTTTTTCATGTTGTGCCTCTCATCAATTGTTGCTCTCGATTGGACCATTGGTCCATTTGTTCGGGCTGATAGCGCCAATCCCATCATTACTCCTCGGCCAGAATCCTGTTTTACCTGCCCTATCCTCCAAAAACAAGTTCACTGGGAATGCGACCACACTTTTAACCCAGCAGCAGTTGTGAAAGATGGGAAGGTCTATCTTCTCTACCGAGCCGAAGATGACTCAGGTGTTGGAATTGGCATGCATACATCTAGGCTGGGGCTAGCAGAAAGCCTTGATGGCCTTACTTTCCAAAGAAATCCTCTTCCCGTGCTATTCCCCAATCACGATTCGCAATTCTATAATGAATGGCCAGGTGGATGCGAAGATTCCCGCATCGTCGAAAAAGAAGATGGCAGCTACGTCATGATGTATACACAATGGAATCGACAAATGGCTGTGCTCGCTGTTGCGACATCCAAGGATCTAATGTCTTGGGAGAAACATGGCTATGCCTTTGAAAAGGCGCAAAATGGAACCTACGGAAGAAGGTACTGCAAATCGGGTTCAATTGTTTGCAAAGTGGTGAACGATCGACTCATTGCCGCTAAAATTCAGGGTAAATACTGGATGTACTGGGGCGAAGGAAATATTTATCTTGCAACATCTGACGATCTCATCTCTTGGGAACCGCTTGTAGATGCAAATGGACAGCTGCTTGCAATACTTGGACCACGTCCAGGCAAATATGATAGCGACTTTCCAGAAGCAGGCCCGCCAGCGGTGATTACAAAGAATGGGATTGTTTTCCTCTATAATGGCAGAAATTCAACGGAAAATGGAGACCCTGCAATTCCAAAGGGCGCCTATTCTGCAGGACAGGCACTTTTTGATGCTCAAGACCCGACTAAACTTCTCGCTCGACTCGATCAGCCCTTTTTCAAACCAGAACGGCCATATGAAAAATCGGGCCAATACATTGATGGAACGGTCTTTGTGGAGGGGCTCGTCCATTTCCAAGGCAAATGGCTGCTCTACTATGGTACTGCCGATTCAGCAATTGGCGTTACGGTGGCAACTGACTTATAGGTGGCTTCGTAGAATCCAGACGCGCTTCTCAAACTTTCTGAGAAGCTCTACACAGATATCGGAAGTTGCAGGGTCATGAAGCTTGTCGCAAAGCTCAACATCAGCTCGTAACAGCTTTAAAAGCTGCTCATAAGATTCTGCTAAAGATGCAAGCATCTTATTGCCATCCATGGCGCTCTTTACTTCTTTCAGCCTGCTCTCTTTCAAAAACTCCTGCATGCTGGCAGAAACAGGTTTACCCAGCTGGCGAATACGTTCGGCAACGAGATCAACTTCCTCGAGAAGCTGGTGATATTGTCCATCGAGCAGCTCATGGAGAAAATAAAAGCGTGGATCTTCCATGTTCCAGTGAAAACGAAGTGTCTTCGTTAAAAGAACATAGAGATCAGCAGTTAAACTAGTTAAACGTTCAACAATCTTACGCACCGTCTCTTGAGGAAGCCCGCAATTGGTTTTCATATTCTTTTTACCCTATTGTATTGTCAATTTTATTTGACCTGCATAATCGCAATTGCCCTGTTAGATAGGCTATAGTAGGGAGCTGGGGTCTGATGAATGGTATATACTATTCCTGGATCGGACGGCATAACGAATACCCCAATTTGCTGCCCCTTCTTTAAGGGAAGCAACCTATTCAAATTCCTCGCTGGAATCGTTGCGGAGCCAATGACTTCGTTTCCAGTCAGTTTCAAGAGTGCGCCCGGCACAGGCTGACCATCAGACATAATCATGATAAAGACGTCTCCCGAGTCAGGTGGAGTAACCGACATATCCTGCAAATTAAGGGAGATCATGTAGCTGCCTGTCTGTGGAATAGTAAAGTAGATGTTGTCTGCAGGAAAGGAAAAACCTGATTTTGTGGTAGTTACTGGAAAGGTAATAAAACCCCCAAACATAGTGGTATCCCATGTATCGGTAGAATAGGCTGATATAAAGGAGAGCTGTTTAGGTTTCTTGCTCTTTTTGACCAGTGGTGAAGAAAGTGAAAAAGGGGCAGGTTTGTATGACTTAACCTCGAGTCCTTCCAATCCGCCAGAACAGACGATGCAGGCAGTTAAAGCCATGTTTAAAATACATTTTTTTAAATTCACACAATTTCCATGAAAAGTCTAAATTGTCTTTATATTCTTACAATAAATAATTGGCAATCTCTATACCAACTCATTTGCAAGCACCTGTCAGGCACGTATTAATTAATCTGTATGATTGTAAGAGTCCTATTGGATTTCCCCATTATGGGGGGCGTTGGCGCTGCTATGGATAGGATGCTACCACTCTGAGTAGAAATAAAGACCGACAATTTTTGACCCTTATTTAGTGCTAAGAATCGTATCATTGTCCGTGTTGGAACAAAAGTTGCACCAAGAACTTCATCCCCAGCAATTGTAAACACGGCATTTGGAAATGGCTGTCCGTCAATAAGCATTGAGATGGTAACATCACCCGTGCCTGGGGGCGATGCGGTCATTAACTCAAAATTGAACGAGATTTGGTACTTACCTGTCCTTGGTATAGTAAAATAAATATTGTTCTGGGGAGGGAAATTAAAGCCCGACCTGAAGGGAGTTATTGGAAAAGTAATAAACCCTCCATACATGGTTGTATCCCAATAGTCCACAGCAAAAGAAGATATATAGGCAAGTTTGGGTTTATGCTTATGCTTATGGCTCTTTTTGACGAGAGGTGATGTGAGTGAAAAGGGGGCAGGTTTGAAGGCTTTAACCTCTTGACCCTCAAGCCCACTCAAGAACAATATACAGGCACTTAAAGCAGCAGTTATAATTGAACTCTTTAACCTCATCTTATTTCCTTGAATTTGCCAAACTGCCTGTATACAAATAAATAAATTATTTAACAAGTTCAATAGCAGCTCTATTGCAAACGGCTGTACATGAACTATCAGTCAATCTTTTCAATTGAAAGGGCCCTATTCGATTGTCCGAGAAAGGGAGGATCTGTTGCTTCGATTTCTAAGTCAGTTCCATTTTGTGCCATTATCATAACCGATAATTGCTGCCCTTTTCGCAAGTTTACTAATCTTGAAATATTAAATCTCGGAATAATACTAGCTCCTATAATCTCATTCTCATCCAGTTCAAGAAACCCATTGGGCAGAGGCTGTCCATCAACTAAAAAAAACGTAAAGATAGTACCAGGGCCTGGGGCATCTATATGCATATGCTGCATATTGAGGGAAAGGTTGTAACGACCTGATGCTGGAATTGTAAAGGTTGTGCTGCTGTTCTGAGGAAACCAAAACCCTGACTTAACAGTAGTTACTGGAAAGGGAATTAGCCCTCCAGTATCACTTGTATCCCAATTGTCCGTACCATAAGAAGATATATAGAATTTCTTTTTGGTCTGAGACTTATGCCTATGGCTCTTTTTAACAAGGGGTGATGAGATTGAAAAGGGTTCAGGCTTGAACGATTTAACCTCAATTCCCTCTAAACCACTTAAACAAACTATGCAGGCACTTAAAGCAGCAGTTATAATTGAATGCTTTAAAATCATATAAATTCCTTAAAACTCTAAACTGCCTGCATACTCCTTAAAATAATTATTAACAAGTTCTACAGAAGTTCAATTGCAAGCGCTGCAAGCTCGGATCTCTCCGTTTTCTCTAAAAAGACGGATCCATAAATCGAGTGGTTTTGGAACTTTCCAACCGTGTAGGTCAAGCCATTTGAATCCTTGTCAAGGTAGGGATTATCGATTTGAGTTGGATCGCCAGCAAGCACCACTTTCGTACCCTCGCCTGCTCGCGATATAATTGTTTTGACTTCGTGCGGTGTTAAGTTCTGCGCTTCATCGATAATGATGAACATCTTTGGAAGCGATCTTCCTCGAATATAGGTCACTGCTTCCATCTCGATCTTTTTATTCTCGAGTACCCAGCGCAAAGTATCTCCAGAGACATCTCCTTGAGATGCACAGAGAAGCTCTAAGTTATCGAAAATAGGCTGCATCCAGCTTGTGAGCTTTTCTTCCTTAGTACCTGGAAGGTATCCAATATCCCGGCCCAAAGGAACGATGGGGCGTGTGATCAAAATCTTATGGTATCCACCCTCATCAAACACTTTCCGCATAGCTGAAGCTAAAGCAAGAAGCGTCTTACCTGTTCCTGCAGGGCCTAAGAGTGTGACAAGTTTAACATCATCTCGGAGCAGTGCATCAAGAGCACATTTTTGTTCCATATTGCGTGGTTTAATTCCCCACAAGGAAGGAGCAGATACGAGACGTACTAAACGCTTATTCTTCACATCATAACGTGCAAGAGCACTTGCCTGCTCTGTAGGGGAAACAAGATGGAAATACTCGTTCGTTCGAGACTCGCCATCATAGGGAATCGATCCATCTTTTAAAAAGTGATCAATGGCCACTTTATCCATATCAAGGAGCCCGACGCCATGGGCAATTATATCGTAGGAAAACTTCAACTTCTCATAGTCTTCAGCTTCGAGGCCTAATGCCTCAGCTTTTACGCGAGCTGCTAAGTCTTTCGATACAAACACTACACGCGCTCCATGCGCTGCATGGGCAAGTGCCGATAAGATAATCCTATTGTCATTGATGCTGAGAGATAAGTGCATGCTGTCATCTCTCATCATCTCTAATGAGATGCGTACAGTTGCACCGTTATCGAGCAGAACGCCCTGGTGAAGATCGCCTTTGCCTTTAAGCCTTAGAGCATCTAGCAGCCGAATGGCTTGCCTTGCATTCTTTCCCAGCTCTCCAGGTGTGCGTTTGAGTTTATCAAGCTCTTCTAAAACTGTTACCGGGATCACAACATCGTGACGCTCAAACTTTGTAAACGCTTCTGGATCATGCAACAAAACATTGGTATCCAGTACGAAAATTTTTTCTTTGACTTTTTGCTTTGCCATTGCCACTCGTATTCTCTTTTTTTAAAGACAATTCTCTTTAAGAATTCATACCATTATCGTACCTTTTAGAATAGGTTAGGAATAGTGAGCAATGGCAAACGATCATTTTTCTGAAAAACTCCTTTCAATCCCGCCGTTCTTTGCAACGAGCTGGGATCAGGTTGCAGCTCTTAAAGCTACTGAAACAAGCCTTCATATCTACTTAAAAAGCGGCCAAGAGGTTATTCTGCCGGGGGTTGATTCAAAAACTGTTCAATCCATCTTTTTAAAATTCAACCACTTGGTTGAAGGCTCTATAAAATTTCAACTCCCTGAAAAGACAGAACAGGATAAAGCTTTCGAAGCTATCCAAAAGGGCCTTAAAGAAGTGCTCTCTCTAACGATGAAACTGGGTATTTCGGCTTTAGGAAAGATTGAAACAGTCTTAGAGCACAATCCAGGTCATGCCCAGCTGCCGCCTTTGCCGGCTGAAATGATTGATCGCATTCAAGTTCTTGCCAATATTATACCTAAAGAAGACCTCGCTGCGATGAGCCCCCCAATTGCTGGCTGCAATTGCCTTTACTGCCAAATTCAGCGCATCATACGAAGTAAAGAGCCAAGCATTGAGATTGGCCATGCAGATAAAGAAGAGGTTGTTGAAGACCAAGAGCTTCAATTTTCCGAATGGAGTGTAACCCCGATAGCCGATAAATTATACAAAGTGAATAACAAACTTGACCCTCACGAAGAGTATCAGGTTTTCTTAGGAGATCCTATGGGATGCACCTGTGGAAAACCTCATTGTGAACATATTATTGCAGTCTTGCGAAGCTAAAGGAAAATAGTGTAGTATCCGGCAAAATTTTCAGGTGAAATGAAGTTATGCGAATATATGTTTCTCTAACACTTTTATCGGGGCTTTTAACCACTTTTCAGCCCCTTTCTGCAGATGCAAGTAATGCAAATGCAACTAATCCAGTTGCAGCAAACCCTGCAGAAACCCCAATGCAGCAGGAAGTTCCAATGCAGTCAACATCCACTGCATTTGAACCCTTCACAGGCAAGGTCACCGCAAATCGCGTTCGACTTCGCTTATCTCCAAGTCTTGAAGGCCCAATCGTGTCAGAACTTGAAGCAGGCCAGCTTTTCGTTATTACTAATGCGATCGATGATTATTACGCGGTATTGCCGCAGCCTGGTACAAAAGCCTATATCTTTCGAACCTATGTACTTGACGGAGTCGTTGAAGGTCAAAATGTAAATATTCGCCTAGCACCTGATACACAAGGGTATATCATTTCTCAAGTACAAGCTGGAGATAAAATTTCTGGCACCATAAGCGAAAAAAATCCGAAGTGGCTTGAAATCGATATTCCAGAATCAGTCCGATTCTACATCGCTAAAGAGTATGTAGAAAAGGTTGGGAATAAAAACTTTTTCAATCAGGTTGAAAAGGCTCGTAAACAGTTTGGAGAAGAACTCAACAGTATTAAAACAGCTATCAATGAAGAGTTGAAAAAACCATTTCAAGATATTCAACTATCGCCCATTGCAGCGAAGCTGAGAACCCTCGAAAATCAATGTGCTGCTTTTCCAATAGAACGTGAACGTGCAGAAACTCTTTTTAAACAAATGCAAGAGCAGTATCTTCAAATATCACTGAATCAAGAGTGCAAGGGGATTGAGCTTCCATCCTCGCAAGAAGAAGCCCTCCACCCTATCATCATAACACCTTCAGAGCAAAAGCAAGAGAGTGCTCCCACAGATACAACCGTTCCTTCGGCAACACTTGTGCAGCAAGAAGATAAACTTATACAAGAAGCTATAAGCTCTAAGTCTGTAAAAAATAGTGATGAATTTTATAAAGAAGAGATCCTTCGATCAAAGCCCCTCCAAGGAATATTGACCAAGTACAACAGACATTTCCAAAACCGCCCAGGAGACTTTCTCCTCGTAGATCCTCTTACAAATGTGCCTGTAGCATTTATCTACAGCACAACTGTCGATCTCAAACCTTTCATTGGAAAGCAAGTAGAAATTAAGGGTTCGCCCCGCCCCAATCACAACTATGCATTTCCTGCATATTTTGCTCTCACGGCCTCGGTAAAAGAGCCAAAGACGAAGTAACCAAAAATAGACAGCCCCAAAAGATAATACAATCTAGGGGCTGTGTTTTTTTATCTTTTATTCTGATCTTTTGGACGCGGGCATCCGCAAGAGCCAGAAGAGGAGTCACAGCCGCCAAACTTAGATTTGCACCAGCAGCCAATCAATACAAGCGCCCATATAACTGTTGGATAGACAGGCCAAGGCAAATTTGATGTACTGGTCATGAACCAAATGGCCCATAAAATGGCAACACCAACTAAAAATGATATAATCTTTTTACCGCAGCATCCTTTTTCTTCCATATAAAGCTCCTTGTTGTGCTTAAGAGCTTTTACAATGCCTAAAATTTGGTATTCAGGCAAGACGTCATACAATTCGATCCATCAATTCAATCCCTGTACTTGCGAAAGACAGTGCGTTTCCCAAGGATCAAAACAGTCCTCTGCAATATGGATTAGAAAAAAGTTTCCAAAGAGCGGGAAGAGTTGAATAGCACTGCGAACGCACTCAATAAGATTTAACTGTGCCTCATTCTGATAAAGCTTAGATAATCGAAAATATTCAGTAGTTTGCTGGAAGAGATAAAGGAGATCATAAAAAAATATTCTCGCGATATTATCAATTAACAAAAGGCAATTGATAACAGCGCGAGGCAAGGCCGCAAAAGTCGAAATGACCGGAGCATACTGAGTATCTGTAAAAATATCTCCAACGCAAGAGCCTTGAATATGCATCCAATCTCCTAAGAGAAGCTGCGTAACAAACCCAAAACTAATTTAGTTTTTACATCACTAAAGCTGCTCGGGCATCCTTTTGGACTGAAAGCCGTGCTTGGTACTGCTCTGGACTTACTTTGTTATCCCTCCAATACCACTCAACTACTTCCATACCATTTACTCGGGTCTTAGTTGCACCATGACGCATATCTTGATGCCAGGAAATTTCTTGCACAACCTGATCAGTACCTGGCTCAAAGCGCCGTTCAATTCCTTCTTTAACACCTTGGCAGTAAGGAACCTGAGCGATTTCTAACCCATTTTCATACAGCGTTTGGGTGCCATCAAGCAGTCCAAAAGACCACATCTCTAAGCGGTTTGGCTGGCCAGACTCTAAATAGACTTTGCAAAAACCATTTTTTACACCGTCGCGAAGAGCATATACTTGGTACAGCATGCTGTTAGGATAAAATTCTTCACGTACAACAGAGAGGCCGCCTACAATTTGATCCCGGTTTAAAAGCTTTCCATTTCCTGCACGAGTAATTTTAGAGCCATTTCCTCTATCCACAAACGATTCGAGATCACCGTCATTAGTATAATACTGCGCTCGAACGAGCTTGCCACCGCGATATTCTTCGCTCATACGAGGAGAGCCATCCAAAAACCATGCTCGAACAACTTTAGTCTCCTGCGGACCATACTGTTCTTCGTATTGCAAGACACCATTTTCAGCATTCATTCCCATGCAAACAAGCCGGTCGTTTTCATACTCTTCAAACTGATATACCACGTGCGTATTGGGATAAGACCAGGAGGAAGTGCCATGTAAAACACCATTAGCAAAGGCGCGCCGAACCTCAACGCCGCTCGAAGTCTTCTCAACAACATCCCCTGTTTTTCCTTGAGCTTCAAAATCGCTTTGGGCAATTTCTGGGCCATAGTAACTATAATAAGATCTTTGAACAATAGGTTCTGGGACATCTTTACGACATCCTGTCACTATTGTAGAGGCTAAAAGAACTATAACAAGACGTTTCATAGTAGATGCTCCTGAGAAAGTTGAGCAGAAATAGATTGAATAAGCTGCTGAAAGCTTGCGTCCACCTCTTCTTGATTAAGAGTGCGCTCTGGGCTTCTAAAATAGAATCGAATAGTCATATTTTTCTTATCCTGTCCAATTCGCTCACTTCTAAATATAGACTGCAGCCTAAAATGTTCTAAAAACTCGGGCTCATCCTGCCGAATCAATTGCTCTAATCGACCATAGGTAAGCTTATCGTTTACTGTACCTGTCCAATCGCGTTCCATACCAGGAAATTGATTTAACGATTGATACATATTTGATGGTCCATGCTGTTGCATATAATCCTGAAGATCAATTTCAGCAAAGAGAACTCTTTCTTTAATATCAAATTGTTTAAGCAGTAAAGGGTGTACCTCTCCAAGAACTCCAGCTCTCGCGCCATGAACATAGAGCGCCGCTTGCCGGCCTGGATGTAAGTGCGAGACTTCAGAGCTGTCAAGGAGAGGAGAAATTGAGAGCAGTCGAGAGACTTCCTCAACGACTGCCTTGAGATCCAAGAAATCAACATCAATATCTGATTGATCAAATTGATAAGGAGCCCTGCTGCCAGCAAGAAGGATCGCAAGAAGCAACCTCTCTGTTGGCTTGCCGCTCTCATCCCGCATATGAACAATTCCAACTTCAAATGCTTGGCAATCTCTCTCTTTTACATTCTGGTTGCGACGGTAGGATTCAAGCATTCCGGGAAGAAGCGATGGGCGCAATACCGACTGCTCAATAGACATAGGATGCTCTACGGATATGCTATTTTTAGCCTTCAGTATAACCCCATCGGTTACACTTGATGCTGCTTGAGGGCTGATCAAGCTGCAGTTGATCCACTCCTGCAACCCTGCTTGAATAAGAGCTTTTCTAGCGCGAGCTTCGATCGTATAAAGAGGATGATTTGCATGAGTGTCTGGTTTTAATGGCCTCGAGGCATTCACCGTTTTTTGAGGGAGTAGTTTCCAAACCTCTTCAACAAGATCTATTTCTTCATTGAGGTCATGCCTTCGAGGAGGAACCGACACCATGCACACTTCTTGAGATACCCAACGGAGAGGAAAATTGTGACGATTCCAAACCCACTCCATCTCTTGGGCAGAAATAGGAACACCTAGCACGGATACAACTCGCGCCAATCGGCAAGGAATATCTTTTACATCCATCTTCTTCGAGTGAATATCAAGGAGAGCATTGATCGATACTTTGATATCCAGCTTTTGAAGAAGGTTCAAATAAAGCGCCAAGCCCATAATTGTTGCATCGGGATCTGAACCTCTTTCAAAGCGTCTGGAGGACTCTGAAGAGGCGCCAATTGCAACCTTTGCCCTTCTGACAGCCTGAGGAGAAAAATAGGCCGACTCAACTACGCAGCTATTGGTCAATTCTGTGACGGCACTTGATTGTGCCCCCATTACTCCTGCAACAGCCTCAATGCCAAAAGCACCGGAGATAGTTGCTGTTCCGACAGGAACAGTGACTGTTTGACCATCAATGAGCTGGACGTCGTGAGAGGTGCCAGAATAGCCCACACGGATAGTTTGAGAGGGAAACGCCTTTGTGTCAAAACAGTGGAGCGGCTGTCCAATAGACATCATGACAAAGTTTGAACAGTCGACAAGAGCATTAATTAAACGAAAACCGCAACGCTGCAATAACAGCTGCATCCAGAGAGCTGTTTTGCCTCCAGAAACATTGGATAACACTAAAGCGCTATAGCGAGGACAAAGATCCTTATCTTCAACTTGCACCTGCCAGCCATCTTTTAAAGAGGCCAGCTCTTCAAGCGCTTCAAATGAGTTTATGGGCATTTTCACTGGGGTTCCAGTTCGAGCGGATAATAGGCGTGCAATTCCCAAAACACTTAAAGCGTGCCCTAAGTCTGGTGTCAGCGATAGCTCTAAGACATCATCAGTAAAGAGAGCATCTAAACTATCTCCTGGAACGAGGCTTGGATCAAGCTCCATAATTCCAGAGCTTTTTTCTTCAAGGCCCAACTCGTCCGCTGCTGCCAGCATCCCGAATGAGTCTACTCCTCGAAGCTGTGCCTGTTTAATAACCATCGATTTTGGATCATCTATGCTGCCAATTCGGCTGCCAATGGGCGCAAAGGCCACTAAAAGGTCTGGCTTGCAATTGGAAGCTCCGCAGACAACTTGATGATGTTTTTTTCCATCAGAGACCTTTGCAACGACGAGCTTATCGGCTTGAGGATGCTTTTCAACCGAGAGTACTTTACCAACGATAACGCCGGAAAACTTTGGACGTATCTGTTCAATCGCATCCGTCTCGATTCCCGAATCTTGCAACAGATGTGCAACCTGCTTAGAGTCTAAATCTTCTGTAAAATAGTGGCGAAGCCACGAAAGTGAAAGCCGCATAAACTCTTCTCAATCTTGAGTTATTGTTGAACTGTTATATCAGATAGTTTTATACTCAGCAGCCATAAATTTGAGGAATTGATATGGCTCTCGAAAAAACTCTTTCTATCATTAAACCTAACGCCGTTGCAAAGAAAAATATCGGCGCAATCATCCATATGCTCGAAGGTGCAGGTCTTCGCGTAATGGGAATGAAAATGGGAAATTTGACCCAGCGCGATGCTGAGCAATTTTATGCGATCCATAAAGATCGCGCCTTCTTCAAAGAGCTCGTCAGCTTTATGACTTCTGGAACCGTTGTGATTTTGGCTCTTGAAGGAACCAATGCTGTCGTGAAGAACCGAGATATTATGGGCGCAACAGATCCTAAAAAAGCGGCTCCAAACACCATCCGAGCAAAATTTGGCGAAGGAATTGAAGCCAATGCTGTTCACGGTTCTGATTCGGTTGAAAATGGCATTAATGAAGTAGCCTTCTTCTTCGCAGAACGAGAACTGTGCTAAACGTCGTACTGATTGACTGTATCGACTCGTTCACTTACCTCTTGCACGATCTTTGTATTCGTTGCAAGATCAAGGCGCGAGTCGAGAAGCACACGCAATTAAGCACAGCTACTGCATCACATATTATCATTGGACCCGGTCCCGGCCATCCAGATGACTATGCTCATCTTTTGCCCCTTATCAAAGAAGCAAAGGTCCCGATTTTAGGTGTCTGTCTAGGACATCAGCTCATTGCTCAAGCTTTTGGAGCCAAAATCTCTAGAGCCAAGCAGCCGATGCATGGGAAGCAAAGCCTCATCCAGCACAACCAAAGAGGGCTCTTTGCAAACGTTATAAATCCCCTCTTCGTTGGAAGATACCATTCCCTCATTACTTCTAATATTCCAGATCTATTCTCTATCGATGCTGTAAGTTCAGAAAATGAGATCATGGCAATTTCTCATAGAAATCTACCCATCTATGGCGTACAGTTTCATCCAGAATCTTTTCTCACAAAAAATGGTTCTCAACTCATTCAAAATTTTATACGGTTATGAAAACAATTATTGCAGCTCTACTCGTTCTACCTAATCTCTTGTTAGGCGAGATGACCTTTTCTATGATTAAACCAACAGCTGTTCAAGAACAAAAAGCTGGCGAAATCATCGCACAACTTCAAGCAAGCGGCTTAAGAGTTGTTGCTCTCAAGATTACAAAGATGACGCCCGAACAAGCAGATATCTTCTATAAGGATCTTAAAGACAAACCCTTCTTCCCAGAACTCAGCAAAATGATGACCTCAGGGCCTGTTGTCGCCATGGTACTCGACGGCGATAATGCTGTTGCAAAGACTCGCGAACTCATCGGCCCAACAGATCCTAAAGAAGCTAAGCCAACAACTATTCGCGCGCGCTTTGGTAAAAGCAAAGGCGATAACGCCATCCACGCCTCAGATAGTGTTGTAAGTGCCGAGAGAGAAATTCCCATCTTCTTTTCTGGAGAAGAGATCTTTCTTTCAAAGTAAATTGAAAAAGGGTTCGTCTATGAATGCCATAAATACAAATCTTGATAAGATGGGTTAAACAAATTTTTTGTATAACTTGGTAGCATAGCGACCCGATGACAAAAATCTTTATTGCAACTCCAGCTTATGCTGGAACAGTAACAGTTTCATATGCTGTAAGCCTTGCTGAAACTAAATCCATGCTGGATGCCAACAACATTGGAAACATTCTTCGGATATCAACTTCAAATGCTCTTTTAGTTTTTGCTAGAAACCAGCTTATAGAAGGGTTTATGGGGTCTGATTGTACCCATATGCTCTGTTTAGATGCAGACATTGGATGGCCTCCATCGTCAGTCATGAGTTTAATTAACCATGATGAAGAATTTGTAGCAGGCGTCTATCCATCTAGAAAACCAGATGTGTTCAACTTCAGACCCATGTTCAAAGAAGATAAATCGCTTGTATATTCTGAGAAGAAGTTGGTTCAAATGGAGTATATTCCAGCGGGATTTATGCTTTTAAAACGATCAGCCATTGAAAAAATGAGAAGAAAATTTCCAGAGCTTTTTGTTGTGCCCAAAAGTCCTGATAAGAGTTCATTTATGGGCTATTGCCTTTTCAACACTGAAGTTTGGGATGGTCAATTTTGGGGTGAAGACTATGTCTTTTGTCATCGAGCTCGGGAGGCCGGCGTTGAAATTTGGGTAGATCCCTTTATCGAATTCTATCATGCAGGCCAAAAGGGCACACTCGCACAAACCTTCACAACAGAGAAACAAAAAAGCATTTAAATTTTTTGAAATAGAACATTCAACGCAAAGACGCAAAGATAGTTAAAAATATTTTTTAAAATTTACCACAGAGATCACAGAGCGCACAGAGAGATACGTACTCTAGGGTCTTTGTGGGCTAAAATCCAAAACTTGTGATCTTAAGTATAGTAAAAGAGTAATAATCTTTGCGTCTTTGCGACTTTGCGACTTTGCGCCTTTGCGTTTAATTTCTCCCAAATCTCGACTTTGCGCCTTTGCGTTTAATTTCTCCCAAATCTCGACTTTGCGCCTTTGCGTTTAATTTCATCCACACCACTAAATACTAAACTCTTCGCCGAAGTACTTTCGACGCGCTTCCTTATTCTCGAGCAGCTCCTCAACTGTTCCTGACAAGAGCACACACCCCTCAGAAACCAAATAACTACGCTGTACGACTGAAAAAATCTCTCGAGCATTGTGGTCCGTGATTAAGATAGCAATGCCGCGGTCGGAAAGCCTGCGAATAATGGAGCGAAGGTCAGCAATCGCGATTGGATCGACGTTTGCAAAAGGCTCATCGAGCATAAGGCAGGATGGTTCTGCTGCAAGCGATCGTGTAATTTCCAGCCGGCGCCTCTCACCTCCAGACAATGTTTGAGCACGTTTTTTCCTTAAATGTGTCAACTCAAGCTCATTTAAAAGGGCATCAAGACGCAGCTTTAAATCAGTTTGATCGAGGTTGCGGGTTTCAAGGACTGTCAAGATATTCTCTTCTACCGTTAATTCTCGGAAAATAGAGGGCTCTTGAGTCAAATATCCAAGTCCTAGTTTTGCCCTCTCATGCATAGGCATGAAGGTCACATCTTGGCCCGAAAAGTGAACTGTTCCTGAATCAGGTCGAATAAGGCCTGAAATCATGTAAAAAGCGGTTGTCTTCCCGGCGCCATTAGGGCCTAAAAGCCCCACAATCTCTCCAGGATTAATATGAAGACTCAAGCCGTTGACAACTTTTCTGCCGCCATATTCTTTGACAAGGTCTGTAACAATCAGAGATTTATTCTGCATGTTCTTTTGTAGCCTCTACTTTGGGCTTTACATATTCAATAAACACGGAACCTTCCCCTTGAAGGTCTGCAAGGTGATAGCCTGAACCTTCCCCCTCTTTGCTCAGCTTGGCACGGAGTTTTTTCGACGAAGCTTTAATAGGCGCTTTGACAGTTCCTTGATCCATGGTAGTGTAGTAGGTCACTTTTTTAGGCTCATCGGCATAAAAGACCCCTTCCATAGCGACACAATTCAAATCGGCCTTGTCAGCTTCAAGCTTGTCGCCATCAGGAAAATTGATCACCACATTTCCCTCAAGATTAATCATATCGGCGCCTATTCCTGCGCCTAAAGCTTTGCCCTTAGCAATATCCAATGAGGCTTTATCGCAATGGATCGATCCGAAGGTATACAGCACATGAACATGACCTGTAAGAATCAGCTTTTTGCCCTTATACTCAATCTGGTCCGACTCAATCTGCTCGATCTTCATCTCTTCAGCAAAGCAAAAAGAAACCATCAAAAGTAAAGTTACTATTGTTTTTACCATGGAAGCGCTCCTGGGCTCATTTTCATACGGAGGCCTTCAGCTGTTATCTGTTCGCCTCCATTAGCTTTTAAAACTACCTTCATCTGATCTGCAAATCCCAACGTATCCGGCGTCCGTGAAAAGAGATCGTCCGGAAGTATGTGAGACGGCAAAGTATACGTTGCAAAATCACAAACATAGGCTAAAATCACATCATTTTCTAAATCCCAGACCACTTTTTCAGATACAAAAGTTCTTATGTCTTGATAGGGACGGAGCAGTGAAATTTCTTCTTGAGAGAGCACTACAGGCTTTCTCTTTTCATCAAGGTACGCACCCTTCTGGATAAAAATTTTTCTACCTTCATCTCCATGAGGCAATAGATAGTAAAACTCTTCTTGGAGAATACCCCGAGCATGATGAAACTCTTCTTCAATGCCAACGCCCTCTTTTTTGAATTTCATAAGGACATCTGCTGATTGTGCGGCTAAGGTAAAAATTTGCTTATCCCCTTCACCTCTGAGAACCGTCCGATTAACTTGATTTCGGTGCTGGGAGATATGGGCATGTTTGATTTCCTTCTGGCCATCTTTTTTGCCTCGTCTTATTTTTTCAAGAGCTCCCATGCGCTCTTCTCGAACTTCCTTGTAGTATTGTGAATCCTTTTCAGATCCTTTGAGGATAAAGAGAAGCGCTAGAAGAGACACAATCCCTCCAACCCAACAGAGAACCTTCTTTTGCTTCAGAAAAAGCTGGTTCAAACACTACTCCTTACAAGATACAAGTTCATGAATAGCTAAAAGCATATCAAGAAGCGCAGGAAGATCTTCTAGAGGATATATTGATGCTGCATCGCTCTTAGCTTTAGCTGGATTTGTATGAGTCTCAATAAAAAGGGCCTGGATGCCTGCAGCGCAAGCTGCACGCGAGAGCAGCGGAATAAACTCTTTTTCTCCGCCGGTAACTCCATCGCCTGCTCCTGGAAGCTGAACTGAATGGGATGCGTCATAAGAGACCGGACAGCCAAAGCGCTGCATAATTTCCAAAGCTCGCATATCGCTGACTAAGTTGTTATAGCCAAAGGTCGTTCCGCGATCACATAAGATAATCTTATCATTTCCTTGAGCTCGCACCTTTGCAACTACGTTCTTCATATCCCAAGGAGCCATAAACTGCCCCTTCTTAATATGGAGAGGCTTTTTCGTATCTGCACAGGCGACGATTAAATCTGTCTGCCGGCAGAGAAATGCGGGGATTTGAAGCACATCAAGGACAAGGGATGCCTCTTTTGCTTCTTCCGGAGAGTGGATATCGGAAAGAACAGGCAGATCAAACTTTTTCTTCACTTTTCCTAAAATACGAAGTCCTTCCTTGATGCCAGGACCGCGAAAGCTGCTATGAGAGGAGCGATTTGCCTTATCATAGCTTGCCTTGAAAATCAAATTCACAGGCCTTGATGCACAAATCTCCTTCAATGCTTCGGCACACTCCAATGTATGTGCTTCATCTTCAATAACACATGGACCAGAGATAAGGGCGAGCTTTTTACCCTTCCCAATGACAAAGGAACCTACTCGAACGTCATGCATACTACACCTACACTTGCCGATCCCAAATTGAACCAGTGACACGTTCCACTTGCTGATTGGAATCTTTTTGAACTTCTTTAATCTGATCTCGTAATTGTATCATACTTTCACCCTCTCGGGTAGGAAAAGCAACTGTGCCTGTTGGAATCAGATCCAAAAGAGGAACTAAAACAAAGGCTCTATTCAACATTCTAGGATGTGGAATAGTAAGCTCTTTACTCTCATGTACTTGTTCTCCAAAAAGCAAAATATCGAGATCCAGAACCCGCGGCATCTCTTTGGGTTTATCCACTTTTCCAAGAAGTTTTTCAATTCTTTGAAGATGTTTATAGAAATCAAGAGCATTCATTTCGACACTGCACTCGACGACTGCATTATAATAATCGTCTTGTGGGTAGGAGCTTATAGGTTTTGTTTTATAAAGGCCTGATGAGCGAAGAGATGAAACTCCTTTAGTTTCCTCGAGATGCTTTCTTGCTTGAACCAAGGTCTCTATAGAATTTCCTAAGTTAGATCCAAACCCAATATATGCTTGCGTGAAGGTAGGCTTTCTCGCTATCATCTTCTTCATTCTTTTCTCTAATGTTTATTCCGCGGTAGAAGAATACACTGAGTGGTTCAAAAATTGGAATTTGGTAAAGGCAACGCTCAGCAGGTCTATTAAAAAATCGATCTCATAGTATACTATGGGTAAGATTTTTTAATAGACCTGCTGAGATGGTGCCGAAACCAAAGCCAATTCTCGAAACACGAGGTGTATTATACCGTATTAGATACTTATTTGATGTTTGGACTGATAGCTCAGTGGATAGAGCACCCGCCTTCTAAGCGGGTGGTCGTAGGTTCGAATCCTACTCAGTCCGTTTATCTAGGAACCATATGATGAGCAAAAAGAAGTCTGTTCTCTTAGGCGATATCGTACAAACGCCTGATCTCTTTAAAAATCTAGAACCCTTTTTCGCTGAAACTGCCACAACTGAATTTCGCTCCCTTCCCCTTCGAAAACGGTTTAAAAGAATCAATAAAACGCTTCTCCACCTTATCGAGGAGCAGGAAAAACCCTGCTTTTTGCTCCCTGCAGTCTTAGACTTTATTGAACGAGTAAATAAGGCAGCCGTTTTACAAGAGCCCTACACCATCAACAGCTTTGAGTTCTACCTCAATATCTTTAGTAAGGTCTCTTTTGCTGAAAACCTCGAAATTCGTGGAAAAATTGTCGGACGAAACATTCCTCGAAATGAGTACCAATCTATTTTCCCTATCGGGATGAACAAAGTATTCCCAGGAACACATTTCGTTGCGGCACACTTGTCTCCAGATACCGACACAACAGTTGCATCTCTTTGGGGCTGGATGGATGCCTTTGGATGCCGCGTCGCTGAAGGCTGCCATCAGTGGGGGCTGCCCGCAATTCCAGCCGATGCCCATCTGGTTACCTTCCTCAAAGGCTTTTTCGGCAAAAGCTTTTTCGATCTCGTCATGCGAAAAAATCCAGCGCTGACGATGACGGCTCGGGATCTTGTCACTAAGAAAGACATGAATAAGATCCCCGCCTCTACCCATTTAAGCTCCGTAGATCACTCCCATGTCAACAAAGCGCTCATACTTATCGACGATGAGGGCCATTTTATGGGAGATTGGCGATCCCACGACGCAGAATCCATTCGGCAGCTCATCTCACTCTTTTGCTCCAGCCTTCGCTGGTTTGAAAGCAGCTTCATCGCAACTATTTCAAGGCTTATGGCCAAAGAGACCCTTCTCAAATCAGAGCTTGAAGAGGCCTATTCACAGGCAATGAATGAACCAATTTCCATCGCAACAACTCTTCTTGAATCAACGGATAAGCAGAAAAAGCTGCTCTCGGATCTCTTCAAAAAAATCCTAAATATTAAATCAGGCCTTTCCACTACCTTTCAAGAGCTCTTTCAAGCCTGTGATAAAACTCTCCATTCTACTTTTTCTGAGTTTCAGAATCATTTTCAACAACTTACTCGAGCACCTATCTTTGATTCTGAAAAGCATTTAAATAACAGCCGAACAGCTGTTATGAGCCATTTGGAAAGTGTTATTTCGACTCTTGAATCAGCTGTCCAAAGCATCTACCAAACAACTGACAGGCTCGATCTTCAAATAGAGATTCGAGGGGAAGTTTTGGGCCAGCCTTCACTCTTTGTAACGCTTAAAAGCGATATTGAAGAGATGCGAAATAAAATCGAAAATTATGACTTTCTTCCCGTTGTTATTCCTGAGGAAAATGGCAAATGGTTTCCAGTCGGAATTGTCCGCGCAACTGATTTGAAAAAGATGACCCTCGGTACTGCCACTTTGAGAGATTTTAGCAATCTCGAGGAGACAAAGCTCGCCTCCTACATCGAAGTCATCTCAATCATCGACCACCATAAGAGCAATATCAAAACATCTACTGTCTCAACGTTTATTATCGCCGATTCCCAATCTTCCAACACACTCGTTGCAGAATTAAATATGGCGATTAACGATCGATATCGTGAAAGCAACAACTCTTCAGAAACGCTCGAAAAAAGAATTAAAGAACTGCTCGAAAAGCCTGCAACTCAATCCCGAGCTCAAACTCTCATGAGCTATGTACAGGCACAGCTCTCTTTAGGCGCTGGCTACTTCATTCATCCCAAAAGAGAATATATCGAATATCTCTGCCACATCTTCGCTATACTCGATGATACCGATCTCTTAAGCAAAGTATCCAGACGTGATTTAGTCTGCGTCCAAGCCCTCTTAAACCGCATGAAACGGTTAGCTTTGCCCGATACCAAGGATTCAGACCTCATCGATTTTTCGGACCTGCCGGAGACAAACGAATTCCTCCCATTAGCAACAAATCGCCTTCTTCAAAACAGTGATCTTCATTCTATCTACAAACAGGTCTACCAATTTAAAGAGAGGGAAGTAGAAGAGGATCTCCTTAATTGTGCTCAAGGAGTACGCTCAAATGTCTTTGCCGATACAAAAGAGCAAAATGGCTGCTGCCGAATTTCCCAAACGAAACTGTTTAGTAAAAACTTTTCCTCCTTCCTAAGCCATCGTAAAAAAATCCTCGGCCTGTGGCGATCTGATGCTGAAAGGCGGGCCAAAGAAAATCCAAACCTTGATTTCTACCTCCAAATGGTCAGCACAATTCCAGGCGCCGAAGAGGTGTACCACGGTGAAATAAACTGGACACACCAGGATGAAGTCTGGATTTGGATTCCAAAAACAGCCCCTGCTAAGAGCCATTTAAACAGCTTTCTCAATGGCTTCAATGCACTGGATGCTATTCAAAACAATCCCATTGAGGTAGAACTTTTTTCTGATCGCCAACAAGAGACCGAACGCTTTTTTGAACAAAACTTCCCTAAAGGCAAGATTATCTCGAGTGACGGCTCTGATTCTGGGATATTAGCAATTTTAAGATTCAAAGCAGGGTTAATCAACTCAAGAAAATCACAGATTTCTCCCTACTTGCCAAGGCTTTTGCCTTAATCGGGGTGGCAGGATTCGAACCTACGGCCTCTTCGTCCCGAACGAAGCGCGCTAGCCAAGCTGCGCTACACCCCGTTCAATGCAAAACTAGAGCAGCCAAGCTGCTCTAGTCTATTCGATTAGACAGTAGCAGCTGCAGCAGGCTTGTCGTCTTCGATAATCTCGAGGTTGACGCGGATACCATTACGGCTGGCAACCGACATTAAGAGCGTTCGAATCGCATTGATCGTTTTGCCCTTTTTCCCGATGATCTTACCAATATCGCCCTTCTCGACTACGAGCTCGAGAATCAGAGTCTGAGTGCCACCAATTTCATTAATTCGGACCTTATCTGGATGATCAACCAGATTTTTCACAATATATGCGACGAATTCCTTCATAGCTCACTTCCTTAAATTCAAAGTCGTTTTTCTAAAAATAGACTCTTAAGATTTCAATCCGCGATCTCGACCCAAGATATCTACTATTTTTTTTATTTACTTGCAGGATTTTGCGCCAGCATTTCAACAAATTTTAAATTACCCAAGATACGCTCTTCTAATTCCTTCCAAAGACAAAATGGGCCAGGGGGCTTTGAGAGCGCCTTTTCATAAGAAAATATAAGCTCTTTTGATTTTTTTAATTGTTGATCAATCAAATTGGGGTGCAATGCATGATCAACACGAGATGCAACTTTATCCGTTTCAAGCCGCAATGAGTTAAGCCTTGCTCGAGTAGAGGAAAAAACTGTGTTGAGCTTTTTATTGAGCATCTCTTTCTGGCTGATCCATTTCTCAAAGGCTTTAAGCATAGCTGCAAACTGGCTATTCCATTCAATAAGCTTTTTAAGCGTTGCATCTTCCCCTTTAAGCTGCCCTGAAATCTCCCACGCTTGATGATCAAAATGAATCGTGTTGAGCTGAACGATGAGAGTCTCATACTCCTGCCTCCAGGCAGCAATCTGGAAAAAGAGCTCTTCATCTTCAAATCGCATGATAATCGAGTCCGATTTCATCTTGCGGACAAAAGATGCATCGCGCTCAAGAGATCGTATGGCTTGAGAAAGTTCTTTTCCCAAAGAGTGGAAATTTTGAACAGTTGCCCGTCGTACAGGGTGTACAGAAGTCGTTGCCGTTTTTTCTTCAACGTTCTGCTCGTGAGTTCCTCCGAATCTGCCGAGCCTCGACTCATATTCAGCAAGAGTCTCATTCTCAAACCAGGATTGATACTGAAAACCTCTTCTTAGCCTCGTTTTTTGATAGCCTCTACGCACATATGAAAACTTTGGAAAGGGGGCTGAAAGAAGCTCTCCGCATTGTGGATAGGCATCGTTCAATAACTCTAAGAATTTTTTACTATCTGAGCAGCAGATTGAAACCAGCTGCCACATAATCTCTAAATGGTGCTCTTCTCGATAAGGAAACGATCGATGGGCGATAATAACGAGATATGGGACTATTTCATGTATTACGAATGGGAATAGATATTTTTCTTTCCACCAAGCATTTCTTGAAAAACCAAACGCAGAAATAAGCCTGCCTGAAAACGACACTTCCTTCCAAAAATTGGGAGCCGCCTCTTTGAGAGACTTCTGCTTTTTTCTGTTAATGCAAAAGTCCAATAGCGACTTTAGCTCAGGGTAGCCTACGTGCATGAATGCCTCATATTATACATCAACCCAAAGAGTGACTGGACCATCGTTGACAAGCTGAACCTCCATCTTTGCACCAAAAGAGCCGGTTTTTGGCTCTTTTGTACACAATACACGACATTCTGTAACTACTCTATCAAATAAGCTCTCGGCTTTTTCGGGAGCGGCCGCTTGTAAAAAATCAGGACGCCTTCCTGAATGGACATCTCCATAGAGAGTAAACTGGCTCACGAGCAGAAGCTCATACCCAAGATCGATGATTGAATGGGCCATTTTACCCTCTTCATTTGTGAAAATCCGCAAATGACATATTTTTTTAGCCATTGCTAGAGCTTGCTTTTCACTATCCTCTCGACTAATACCTATGAGGACAAGCAACCCCTGGCCAATAGAGCTTATCTCCTTCTTATCGACAAGGACGGAAGCGCTTGAAACACGCTGTACAACTGCTCTCATAATCTTTTCAATTGAGAAAGAAGCATCTGCATGTCCTCTGGGAGAGGCGCTTCAAATACCATGCGCTGCTTACTTTCGGGATGTTGTAGAGCAATCATACGACAATGGAGCATTTGTCTTTCAACCAGAATCGACGAGGAGAGCTGTTTTCCGCCTCCATAGAGCCGATCACCCAATATGGGGAATCCAATATGCGACAGATGAACACGGATTTGATGCGTTCTTCCTGTGACGAGTTGGATATCAACAACTGTTGCAGACGGCAGCTTCTCAAGAGGAGTGATGATCGAGACTGCGGGCTTGCCAGTAGGTACAACTGCCATCTTTAATCGATTGCGCGGATCTCTGCCAATGGGAGAGTCGATAGTCTGAGCCTTATCCATTCTTCCTCGAACGATTGCTGTATATCGCTTTTCTACCTCGCGTTGAGCAAACTGATTTGAAAGCGCTCTGTGTATGGTGCTATTTTTCGCCGTTATCAAAACTCCTGAGGTGTCTTTATCTAGACGATGAACGATGCCTGGCCGGATAGGATCGTCATGATCGAGGGATTTGACATGATGTAAGAGTCCATGAACGACTGTTCCTGACCAGTTTCCTGCCCCAGGATGAACGACCAGATGGGGAGGCTTGTTCAGTACAACCATGCACTCATCTTCGTAGAGGATGGTCAAAGGAATAGCTTCGGGAGTAAGCGATATAGGCTTTTCTTCCGGTATTTCAAAGGTAATTTCATCGCCCGCTGCAACCAGATAGCGCTTTTTTTGAGGGAGACCAGAGACAAAAACAGACCCTTCATCAATAAGAGTCTGAAATATGGTACGAGAATATTTAGGGAAAGCAAGGGAGAGAAATTGATCGAGACGAAGGCCATCATTCTCTAAAGCGACTATAACTTTTTCTATTTTACCCACGATGTGTTTTACTTATTATCTGCTGCTTCTTTATCCAAGATCTCTTTAATTCTATCGTTGCTGTCATTCTGAGCGTTAATAATTTGCCAGGTCATTGCCATGGTCATAGCATCATAAAGAGGCTTAGCCTTTTTTTCTAAGTCGCCAATATTTGCAATCGTGGTCGCAGCTGTTACACCTGCACCGCTGCTTGATGGGGCACTAGATGGAGCTGATGTTGATGCTGCAGGATCTGGTTGAGACGCAGGAGCAGCACCTTGAACTTCACTTGACATATGCTACCTCTCTTCCTCTGCTATAAGAGATGATAGCACATTTTCCCTTAAGATGGAATGTATCAAACTCAAAGAGTAGCCCCTGCGAAGAAGCGCCTGAATAGCGCGCTGTTTTTTCTCTCGCGGGCAGTCAGAACTCAAGAGACAGGAATATTTCTTTCGAATACATACTTCCAGCGCCTCTTTTTCATCATAGGAAGGAGAAACTACCCCCGCTTGCCTCAGCTTCAGTTTAACTTGAAGAGCGCTCTTCCCCTCACGAGTAAAGCGATTGAGCTTTCCATCCACCCAAGCCTCGTCGTCAAAGAGGCTGTCCAGGGATGCAATCAAGCGATCAATCTCCTCATCGAGCACGCCCTTCTCTTTGAGTAGCTTTTTCGCCTGCGCTCTGTGGAGCGCTTGGCGCGAAAGCTTCCTCAGCAAAAACTTGCGAGCATCAAACGGGAGATTATTTTTTGGGCTTATTGACATCCAAAACCGGCCGATTACTTATTCGGACACCATGCGCCTGATATCCCTTCACCTGAACATCTCCGAGAGCAAATTCAATAGCTGCGACGCGCTGCTTGGGCTTTGGAACAAGGGAGATCTGGAGAACGGGCACCGCTTGCTCTGCTGTGAAATAGAGCAGTTTTTGTCCAAGCTCTAAGAATCGATACTCCTTATCTAAGATAAACTGCTTAACCTGGAAGCGCTTGGCATAGCCAAAGCCCGTCTCGTCGTCCAAATAGCAGCAAGAAAATATCTGCTCTTTATCGACAGGCACTATTGCTAGAAGCGGACTTTCCGTTCGTCCAACGTACTGCTTATCAGGAATGTTAATAACTCTATAGAGGCCATCTTTGTAGATGCAGAGTACTTTATCATAGTTTGTGCAGGTAAATTTATCCCCATCAACCTTCAGCCCCACATATCCAGCTTTCAAATCAAAGCCCACAGATATCTTCTTCGTAGAAATTGACCGCTTGTCAATTTCTCCAATGGTGTCGAGTCGTGTTCTTCTCTGATATTGATTCCCATATCGCTTTAAAAGACCTTCAAGGTAGCTGATAGCGTACCCATCGATATCTTTAAGCTCTTTATTGATCCTCTTAATCTCTTTTATAGCCAGTTCGATATCTTTCAAGTTCTTTTCACGGTCAAAGCGGGCAATTCGTCTAATGGGAATAGAGAGAAGGGCTGTTATATCATCTTCAACAGGATCGCGAGAAAGCTCTTCTCTATATTTCTTAAACGCTTTGAGCAGCACGACAATCGCCTCTTGCTCATCGCCCAGCTCTTCAATCTTCTGGTAGAGCTTCTCTTCAATGAAAATGCGCTCAAGCGTCTTGAAGAAAACAGTTGCTTCCAGCTTATCGAGCGCAAGCCTTAGCTCGCCCTCAAGAATGCGTCGCAAATTATCTACAGCTACTTGGAGGGCATAGGTAACGGTTACTTCCTTCGGCGATCCCTCATGAATGACAACCATCTGCGGCTGAATAGAAACTTGGCAATCACTGTAGGCGTAGAGAGCGTCAATAACCTCTTCAGCATACTGACCGCGAGGAAGCTTAATTTCGATCTCAACTGCTTCCGACGTGTAGTCTGAGATTGAATCGAGCTTGATCTGGCCCTTTTTCACTGCATCTTCAATCGACTGAATCACGGAATCTGTCGTCGTCCCGAAAGCTAACTGCCGGATAACCAATGTTTTTGGGTCTTTGATTTCGATAACGGCCCTGATACGCACCTTTCCCTTGCCATCTTCATAAGAAGATGCATCCAAGATGCCGCCAGAGGGGAAGTCAGGATAAACCTTGATCTCCTTGCCCTTTATCAAGTCGATCTCTGCTTCTAATAGTTCTTTAAAATTATGGGGCAGGATTTTTGTCGCCATCCCCACAGCAATGCCATCGGCTCCCTGCATCATGAGAAGAGGGATCTTTGCAGGAAGAACTATTGGCTCCTGATTTCGTCCATCATATGAGGGAGTGAACTGGGTAAGCTTAGGGTTGAAAAGCGTTTCTATAGAAAGCCCATTCAACCTCGTTTCGATATAACGAGAAGCGGCTGCAGCATCCCCGGTAAATGGATTTCCAAAATTCCCCTGCATATCGAGCAGATAGCCCTTATTTGCCAGGGTGACCAAAGCTTCATAAATAGGCGCATCGCCATGTGGGTGAAAAGCCATTGTCTGACCAGTCACGTTGGCAACTTTATGAAACTTGCCGTCATGGATTTTAAAGAGCGTGTGCAAAATGCGCCGCTGAACAGGCTTTAAGCCATCGACAAGATCGGGAATAGCGCGATCTAAAATTACGTACGAAGCATAGGCGACATAATGGTTTCGCATGAGGTCTTTACAATCAGACATACTATTATAACACCTCCTCTCGGATGAGGTTGTCGATAATGAATTGGCGCCTTTCAGGGGTATTTTTACCCATATAAAACTCCAGCATCGGATAAATATCCGACAAATGGGCTACTGAAACAGGTAGAAGACGGATCTTCTTCGAAATAAATTGTCCAAACTCATTGGGCGAGATTTCACCAAGCCCTTTAAATCGAGTAATTTCCCACTCTCCCTTCTTCTGTGATGCAGACACCTTTTCTTTCTCTTCTTCGCTGTAGCAGTAGTACGTTGCTTCCTTATTTCTCAGCTTAAAGAGGGGCGTCTCCAAGATATACACATGCTCGTTCATTACCAGGTTTTCAAAGAATGTTAAGAAAAAGGTAATGAGCAGGTTTCGTATATGCATGCCATCGACATCAGCATCAGTTGCAATAATCACCTTGTTATATCGAAGTCCTTCAATACCGTTTTCGATATTAAGAGCTGACATCAAATTGTACATCTCTTCATTTTTGTAGAGAGTATCAAGCTTCATTCCAAAGACATTTAAGGGCTTACCGCGAAGGGCAAAGACGGCCTGAGTCAAGGGATCCCTTGATGATACGATAGAGGCGCTTGCTGAATCTCCTTCAGTCAAGAAGATCATGGTCTTATCACCTTCTGGGACATCTTCATGAAGGTGATACTTGCAATCTCGAAGCTTTGGGATCTTTAATGTAATTTTTTTCTGCTTCTCTTTAGCTTCCTTACGAACGGCAGCAAGCTCTTTTCGAAGCTTTTCATTGAAGGTAATCCGGTCGACAATTCTTTGAGCCACTTCCTGATTTTTAAATAAGAGATCAAGAACCGCCTCTTTTACTTCTTGAGCTAAACCGCCTTTTAAATCGGTGTTGCCAAGCTTATTCTTTGTTTGCGATTCGAAAACGGGATCTTTGATTCTCACTAATAAAGCTGTAACTAAGCCCTCTCGAACGTCAACAGACTGAAAATTCTTCTTCGAATATTCATTAATTGCTCGGACAAGGCCATCACGAAAGGCATTAACGTGGGTTCCTCCATCGGCAGTGTGCTGGCCGTTAACAAAGGAAAAGACCGTCTCGCCATAATGCGAGCTGTGAAGAAATGCAAACTCAAGCCTTGGACCTCTAAAATAGAGAGGCTCATACACTTTCTCATCCCGAACTTCTTCTTCTAAAAGGTCTAATAGGCCATTTTCAGAATGGTACACCTGGTTATTAAACCCAAGCTTAAGGCCGGTGTTTAAGAATGCGTAGTAGCGAAGCCTCTTCTCAACGAACTCGGATCTAAATTTGTAAGCAGAAAAGATTTCAGGGTCGGGTAAAAAAGAGACGGAGGTTCCAGCCTTCTCACTGCTTTTCCCCTCTTTCTTCGACTTTAAAACTCCACGCTCAAAGTGTGCTTCAACATACGAACCTTCACGAACGCTCTTAATTGAAAAGTCTTCCGACAAGGCATTGACAGCCTTTAAACCAACACCGTTCAAGCCTACTGAAAACTGGAATACATCATCATTATATTTAGCGCCCGTATTGATCTTGCTGACGCAATCAACAACTTTACCGAGAGGAATTCCACGTCCATAGTCGCGAATAAAAACCCGCTTGGACTCATCAATAGATACCTCGATCTTTGTGCCATGACGCATGATGAATTCATCGACGCTATTGTCAATGACTTCCTTAAGCAAAATATATATCCCATCGTCCGGATGCGCCCCATCACCGAGCCGTCCAATATACATCCCCGAACGAAGACGAATGTGGCTTAAAGCATCCAGCGTCTGGATTGCCTCTTCAGTATACTCTTTAGCCATGATCTCTGATTCCTCTTCAAGAAAGTTGGACTATAGCAGAATTCTATTTCTGTTTGGAGAGCTTTCAATAGGATTAAAATATTTTTGATGCAAGAGTTATCTCTCTTGAGTAGAGTACTAATTAATTAGAAACGAGGCTTTGATGCTCGACCATTTTCAGGATAAGACTGTCTTAATCACCGGTGGAACTGGAAGCTTTGGTTCAACATTTGCCCGTCTTTTACTGAAAGAGAGCAAAGTCTCCAAAGTCATTATTTTTTCTCGTGATGAGTGGAAACAGTGGCAGATGCGAGAGCAAGATCCTCTCTTTCATGACCCTCGAGTCCGCTTTTTCCTCGGAGATATTCGAGACGAAGATCGGCTGCGCCGCGCATTTCACGACGTACAAATTGTCATTCATGCAGCAGCACTCAAACAGGTTCCGGCTGCAGAATACAACCCAACGGAATTCGTTAAAACAAATGTTCTTGGCGCCATGAATATCACTTCAGCAGCCATTGACTGCGGCGTTGAAAAAGTGATCGCACTCTCAACCGATAAGGCTGTAAACCCCTTGAACTTGTATGGAGCTACGAAACTCTGCTCTGATAAGCTCTTTATCGCTGCTAATGCTCTCGTTGGAAAACGAGGCTATCCGCGCTTTTCCATTGTTCGATATGGCAATGTTTTAGGCAGCCGAGGCTCGCTCCTTCCCTTCTGGAAAGAGCTCTTAAAAGAGGGCAAAAAAAGTTTACCTATCACCGATTTGCGAATGACGCGATTTTGGATTTCTTTGGAGGGCTCTTGCCGCTTTGTCGGCCATATTTCCAAGGTGATGCAGGGAGCTGAAATCTTCGTTCCCAAAAGCGTCAGCGTCTATATTAAAGATCTTGCCGAAGCTTTACATCCTGGCATCAAACTCGATGTCGTTGGCATCCGCCCAGGAGAAAAGCTCAATGAAGTTCTCATCTCTCACGATGAGGCGCGTACGACTGTTGAGAGCAGAATTTTTTACTGCATCCAGCCTCAGTTTGAAGTGCATGGAAGCGAACAGTTCAAAAAAGCCACACAGTGGAAACCAGTCGCAGCTGATTTTGTCCTAGCATCGGATACAAACCCGCTCTTTACTACATCCATTGAAGAGATTCGAGCGCTTGTTCAAGGGAGCTCCACATGCACCTTGTAGTCATTGGAGCAAACCACACCTCAGCAACATTAGAACAGCGAGAGCGTATCTCTCAAGAGCTTACAGATCTTCTAGAGCTTCCCTTTCCATTTATTACATTAGTCACCTGCAACCGCTCAGAAATTTATATATCGACCCACGATGCCCCGAAAGCGCATACCATACTTATTCGTTATTTTCGCTCAAAAGGCCTTGTCGATTTTGAAGAGAGCCTCTACACCCTCTTTGATAAGGATGTACTCCGCCATCTTTCGCTCGTAGCCTCAGGGCTTCAATCTGCGCTCTTTGGAGAAACTGAAATTCAGGGACAGGTAAGAAAATCGTATGAAGAGGCAAGAACAAAAAAACCGCTTTCAAAAGCTCTTCACAGCCTCTTTCAACAAGCATTAAAGATCTCAAAGCGCATTCGAAATGGTTTTTTTCAAGATCAAATGCCCTGTAATATCGAACAGCTCATCGAAGCCAAAATTCACGAACGGTATGGCAAGGAAGCGCCCACACGAGGCTTGCTCATTGGCGCCTCCAGCATCAATGCGCGAGTAGCCAATTACTTTGCTAAAAAAAATCCCTATCAAATGAGCCTCTGCAATCGCACCTTTGATCGAGCAGAAGCGTTAGCCTCGAGCCTCTCAATGGATATTATTCCTTGGAATGATCTCTCGACGCACATTCAAAGCTTTGACTGGGTCGTATCTGCAGTCAAAAGCTCTTCGTATGTCGTAGATTCTCAAAACTATACACAAACGCTTCAGCCCCTCCTCATTGATTTAGGAGTTCCAAGAAACATAGACCCCAAAGTAGATGCTGCAAATCTCATCCATATAGAACAGCTCTCAGCCCATATTAAACCAACTGAAAATATACTCAAAGAGGCATCAGAGATGGCCTATTCACTTTCAGATATAGCTTTCAGCAATAAAATGGTTTAATCTAAAGGTGCAAAATGCAACCCGTAGAAACTGCCAACAAATACCTTGAACAGGGCTTTGAGCAGCTCAGAACAACCCACAAAATCAGCCCGGCGATCGTACATGCGCTTAAAGAAATCGGCCAGTCCTACCAATCGAACACAAATGCCCTCTACAAAGGACGAAATTTGCTTTGGAAAATCTTGTATTTCTTCGGCATTGGTTTAAGCAGTGAAGAAAGAGCTCAGCTCAAATGTGTTAAAAAAATCTCACAGCTTAAAGTATTCGCAAAAACCTTAACCCTCGATTACTGGACAAAGCGCACCCAATATTCTGTAAAAGCCGTGGGTAAACATCATATAGAAAAAGATCTGACAGCGGATACTCAATCTAAAGACTTTCTCACCCAAATATACTACAGCCTTAAAGACCCCAAGACCTTAACTCAGGAAGATTTTAATAAAATCAAGAAGATCGAAGGCACAAAGATATTCTCCACGGATCTTTTTTTTACTAACGAATTACGCAATTTTATACATTCAGAAAAGCTTACACCAGAGGAAAAAAAATCTACGCAACAGCTTCTCACAGCATTTGAGTTCAGTTCAAAGGTGAATTGGAAGGCAATGAAATATAAGCATATTCAAGGGTATGAAAACCAACCATGGTATCCTGCAAATGCGGCAGCCGCTCTCCATAAAGCAGTACATCAGATGAAGTCTGAAGTGGAGGTGATATTTTCAGCGACGCATATGGCTAAGGGAAAAGAATCTGGCCACGCCGTTTTGTATTCAATGCGAATGCTTGACAATGACCAGTTATGTCTTCGCCGCTATAACACAGGACTTGCTGCAAAAGTAGAAGAAGGCTCCTTGCTTTCCGGTTTATGGGAAGGAGCTAAAGCTATGTATCAAGGCGATAGTTTTAAAAATGCCTTAAAATCCAGCTTATCATCAACTGTTGACCAAGCAATCTTTTCGAAAAAGGACATTCTTTCAGATGAGTTCTCATCTATCTTCTCCAATGAACTGCTCAATTTCGATGGCGTTAATGCAGAATCGGACAAACTCATTTTTCCGAAATATGAAGCTTTCAAACAAACACATGAAATTCCGAAAGAACAGGTTCCAAACGCCCCAAACCCTCCCTCGATCCCTATGCAGGTGTTTGGAAATTGCGGCATCGCTTCAAAGCTTACCTATATGAATGACAATCTTGGAAATGACCTCTACAATAAATTTACACAGTTTTTAGAACAGAAAATTGCTAATAGGTAAGATATAATAGCTAAGTTTATTACCATCGACTATCCTGCTCTTTATTTTTAAAAGGCAAGAATCATCATGGATGCCAATTCATGCGTCATAACCGATTTTCATAAACTTCGTCCACCCTTTGAATCGGCCCACGACACTACCCTTGATTGGCTTATTCACGCCCATACTAAAGCTGAATCGGTCAAGCAGGGTAAAGATGATCACAAGTTTCAAAAACAGATGGAAGCTCTCGTTGATCATGTAGGATGTAAATCAACGGAGATCCGTCAAAGAGGGCACGTCATTCCTGATTTTTTACACCATAATTGGAATGAAATGGTGATCTACAGACTGGATGACTTCCCAACAGGTGTAGGCCTGCAAAAACGGCAGGAAGTCCACTCAGAAATAGTCGGTAAGATATTTGAAAAATACTACCCAGATTCACACAACTGCCCATCAAACATACTGCATGTGAGCTGTACAGGATATGTATCTCCAAGCCCAGCACAGCGTATTGCATCCATTCGCAACTGGCTAGGGTCAACCACAATCACTCACGCCTACCATATGGGCTGCTATGCATCTATTCCAGCTTTGCGAATCGGATCTGGATTTGTTCAATTAGATGGCAAGAGAACGGATGTGGTCCACACAGAACTCTGCTCGCTCCATATCAACCCTCTCCTTCATGAACCTGATCAGCTCGTCGCCCAAAGCCTCTTTGCCGATGGATTCATGAAATATTCTCTAAATCCCGAAGATAGCGCAGCAGAGGGATTGAAAATTATATCCATTGCTGAAGAGATTATTCCAAATTCTCTTGGTGCCATGGCTTGGTCGATGACCGATTGGGGATTCCAATTTATCCTCGCCAAAGAAATTCCAATGCTCATAAGCCAGCATATTAAACCTTTTGTCGAAAAGCTCTGCAAACAAGCAAACATCCCCATAGATGAGATCCTTGAACATGCTCTTTTTGCCATCCATCCTGGTGGCCCGAAGATTGTTGAGCAGGCTCAGAAAATTCTTCAGATTAGTGATGCACAGGTAAAAGCAAGTAAGACAATCCTGCAAAAGTATGGCAATATGTCCTCTGCAACTCTTCCTCATATTTGGGAGGCTATCTATAAAGATCCCACAGTCCCCAATAAGACAAAAATAGTCAGTTTAGCATTCGGTCCTGGGCTTACGATTGCAGGCGCCCTGTTAGAAAAACTTGGATGCTGATCCGCAGTAGCCTGTCAATAAGCATTTTGTGAATTTAAATCGAAAATCGTCCGATACTTTTCCTGTATGAAGCATATTCCAAAAGGCCCTAGTGAACATATCTGGGATAAATCCGCGCATATCATCGATTTTGAGGTGCTCAGCCTTACAGATAGATGTAAGCTCTTTTGGCGTGATAAACAAGTTGTAGACATGCATGTGAGGAGGAGCGTTCTTTAAAAACCAATCAACGCCCTTAATCACCATGAAATAGCTGAGGAAGTTTCGATTAAACGTATGAAAAAAGAAACGGCCACCAGGGCTTAAGACCCTTGAGCCTTCAGAAATAAGCTTAGTAGGATTATCCACATGCTCGAGGATATCCATTGCACAGACAACATCAAATGATCCATCTGCAAAGGGAAGTTTGTAGGCATCAGCCAAAAGGTATTGAACTCGCTTAGATTCATCATATCTTAAAGCCACTTCCAAGCTATTTTGTGAGAGATCAATTCCTGTCACACCATAGCCTTGAAGGCTTAAATAATTGGTAAGAAATCCTGCTCCACAGCCAACGTCCAGGACTTTTGCACTTTTGCCCTGATATTTATCAATATCTTGAGCTATCCAGCGAGTTCTAACGCGGTTTTCAGCCCGCAGTAGAGCTATCGGATGGTCAGTTGCCGTATACCACTCATCTCCAAGCGTTTCGTAAAAATCGTTGTTTATTAGAACTTGAGAACCGGTTCGTCTTTCCATATGAAGTTCCAGAAGATGATTTGATACAGCATGAAGAGAGCAATCAAGATAGCCTGACTAAACAGAAACCATTCCAAAGCTGGAGCGTTATCGAGCCAGGATAAGATCCAAACAGGAAGGGCCGCACCCTGAATCACGGGCCAAATTAAGCCTGCAACAATTAGGGTAATAGGGTGGAGGATGAAAAGGCAGGCGTGAAGCCAGTTTTCAGTAGCTGGACAGTGCTCTTTATGGACAAACTCATCCTTCGTGACCATTATGCAGGAAAGAACCGCTAAACCAATATAGACCTTCATGCTGAGGTCGGTGAAGGGCACGTACAGCGTAAAAAGAAGGCAAACTAATAAGCTAAAGGTATCGAGCGGATGGCCAATGCGCTCCCATCTTGGCAGCCCCCGCTTCCAATGAAAGTAGATTTCATCAAAACCGATAGCAAGCCCCTGAAGGCTAAATGGAATGAGCGCTAGAAGCCACATAGGAAAACCTTTATTGATTTCAATTTATTCTCCAGTCTTCAGCTATTATTTCTGGAATTCGTTTAAATTCATGCATATTAGAAGTAACCAGTGTAAAATTGTGAGCTAAAGCAGTACCTGCAAGCAAAATATCATAAGGACCAATTGGAGCCCCGGCAATTTTTAACTGCGCTCTTAAAGTGGCTGCAGCTCGAGCGGAAAGCTCTGATAAAGGCACGATCTGAATATTCTCAAGTAATACCTCCCATAAAGGACGAATCTTTAATTCGCGTTCCTTATTAAGGAACAAGCCATACTCAACTTCCATTACTGAAATAGTGGAAAGGTAGAGTTGTTTAGGTGAATGTTGCTTAAAATGAGCAATGACAGAAGGTATTTTTTTGAAAAAATCTGAAACGACACAGGTATCAAGCAAATAGTTCATGCCAAGGGATCCTCAGGTCTTTGATCCTTCAGTTCAGATCTGATCAGTTTAAAATCTGGAACATCATCAATAGGCTTAAAATCAAAAAACTTAGAGGGCCATTTTGAGGGTAAATGCCTACCCAGCCACTCATCTAAAGCTTCATTAATAATAGAATTGCGGCTGCGATGCATTGTTTTAGCCACCTTAGTAATTTTGTCTCCCTTATCTTTAGGAATGTAGACATTGAAGTTCATGATGACCTCCACCTTCTATCTATGTTATAACATAACATGTTATAACATTCAAGACAAAGTAATTACTACTGATCATTTGAATCTTGATGAAACTACTTTTATGACTAATAGAGTAAAATTGAGCTTTGTCATGATTTGGATAAGAAACCAACACGGAAGCACACGGAAGTCAAGTTTTTCCGTGTTGAAATTTCACGTGTTCTTTGTGTGTTGTTAAATAATTAGGAATCGAACCTGGCAGAGCCCACAGAAAAATGAGATTAATTTCTCCCTCTGTGGGCTCTGTGATCTCTGTGGTAAATTATGGTTTAGAAATCTGCCTTACCTGGAAACCTCGGGAATGGGATGACGTCGCGGATGTTGTCAAGGCCAGTTGCAAACTGCACAAGGCGCTCAAATCCAGCTCCAAAGCCTGCATGCGGCACCGAACCATACTTTCTAAGCTCCATGTACCACCAGTAAGACTCTGGAGATAAGCCAAATTCGCGCATCTTCTTGTCCAGAACATCAATCCGCTCTTCCCTCTGGCTTCCGCCAATAATCTCGCCGATTTTCGGCACAAGCACATCCATAGCTGCAACGGTCTTACCATCCGAATTGTCACGCATGTAGAATGCTTTCAGCTTGCGGGGATAGTCGGTTAAGATGACGGGCTTTTGGAAAAACTCTTCAGTCAAATAGCGCTCATGTTCTGATTGGAGGTCGACGCCCCATGAAACGGGAAATTCAAACTTCTTGCCTGACTTCTCTAAAATCCGAATTGCATAGGTATACGTCGCATGCTCAAAAGGAGTATTGATCACCTTTTCAAGGCGCTCAATGATTCCAGGTTCAATATACTGATTGAAGAACTTCATATCATCTGGACAGGTCTCGAGCACGTACTTCAAAATGTACTTAATGTAGGTTTCGGCACACTCCATATTATCTTGAAGATCTGCAAAGGCAAGCTCAGGCTCAATCATCCAAAATTCAGCCAAATGGCGCGCAGTATTGGAGTTTTCAGCTCGGAAAGTGGGTCCAAAAGTATACACATCTGAAAGGGCGCAGGCATAGCTTTCACCGTTCAACTGCCCTGAAACGGTCAGATAGGTCGGTTTTCCAAAGAAGTCTTGAGCGTAATCGATTGCCCCCTCTTTTGTTTTTGCGGGCGCTTTTAAATCAAGTGTTGTAACCTGAAACATCTGCCCTGCCCCTTCACAGTCTGCAGCGGTGATGATAGGCGTGTTGATATAGAGAAACCCGCGCGACTGAAAAAAGGCGTGCGTTGCAAATGCCAAAGCGTTACGTACGCGAGCAACTGCTCCAAACGTATTGGTTCTCGGACGAAGGTGTGCAATCGTTCTCAAAAACTCAAACGAGTGGCGCTTTTTCTGTAAGGGATAGCTTTCAGGGTCTGCTCCACCTAACACCTTCAAGCTTTGAGCGCGAAGTTCGATATGCTGATTTTGTCCAGGGCTTTCAATAATAACTCCCGTGACAGCAACAGAAGCACCCGTCGTAAGCTTTGCAATCATAGCTTTAAAATCAGGCAGGTTTGCATCAGCTATCACCTGAAGGTTGCCAAAGCAGGAGCCATCATTAATCTCGATGAAGGTAAATGTCTTCTGATCTCGGACAGTCTTGACCCACCCTTTGACTGTATATTCATTTCCAACAGTCTTAGGGATATTGTTTGGATCGATGAGGAATTTAACCTTCGTACGCATAAGGAACCTTTTAAACCTGTTGTTTTAACCAAGCAATTTCTTTGGCCCATATTTCAGGACCGCCTGGAGTCTCTAAGTATTTAGGGATCGTTTTCAGCTTGCTTGATCTCATTATATGAGTGAATGCTTCTAAGCCAATCTCGCCCTTTCCCAGATCACTATGCCGATCAACACGAGAGCCGCAGCCCTTCATAGAATCATTAAGGTGCATCGCCTTCAAATATTTGAGGCCCACCTTTTCATCAAACTCTTGAAGCACCTTATTCAGCCCAGCCTCTGTTCGAATATCGTAGCCTGCCGCAAAAATATGGCAGGTATCGATACAGATCCCAATCGGCAGATGATCTTTTACTCTTGAGACTATAAATCCTAACTCTTCAAAGCTTTTTCCAACAGTCGATCCTTGACCTGCCGTTGCTTCCACCAAAAGAGTAAGGGATGAATCTTGCATGAGCTTCTTAGTCTCTAGCAGACTCTCAACAATAGTATTGAGGCATGTTTCAATGGGCGTGTCAAGAGCAGCGCCAGGGTGGAAATTCATGAAAGTCAACTTAAGCTTTAAACAGCGCTCGATTTCTTGATGAAATGCCGACCTGCTCTTCTCCAAAATTTCAAGATTAGGTGCGCCCAAATTAATCAAATAGCTGTCGTGGCTCATAATATGAGAAAGACCAGTCTCTTTTAGCGCCTGCTCGAAAAGCGCTGCTTGCTCATCTGAAATAGGTTTTGAAGCCCATTGCCGCTGGTTGGCAGTAAAGAGCTGAACGGTTGTGGCGCCAATTTTTGCCCCTTCATAAATTGCATTATGAACTCCGCCTGCAGCCGATGTGTGAGCGCCTATCAATAGCTTGTCCATATACCCACTCCCAATCTAAATGCGTGATGACAAAGACGTTCGACATCTTCTTTTGAACAACATTGAACCAAATCGAAGAAGGCATCTGAGCGATGCTTTTGAATCATTCGCTTTCGAGCAAGAAGAGCTCTACCATAAAAGAGGGCTATGGATTTAGCTTCGCGCTCTTCGTCACTTGATTTATCCAATGCCCAGACAAGCTCGGCATTCAATTTGCCCCCGCGATCGATGCACTCTTTACATGCAACGGTTGATAACAGCTCAAAAGGCTCACTACGCTGCTTGAAAATCCCATATACATATCCCTGCCAAAGCCGGACAAGACTTACCAAGATAAGCTCTTTATATGCTCGTACCTTTGCCTGCTCGGACCCAGCTTGTATGCATCCTGCTGCCTCTTCAGAAATATTTCTTATAGCCGATTCCCAAAGCCCTCTTTTATCTTCAGGGATTGGGAAATAGTGACCTGTTCTCGTGTTCAATGAGTAGTTATCTCTATCTAAAACCCACCTACGAATCTGCTCAATAAATTCTGATCCAAACTGCTCTTCTTCATAAAATTGATAGAAAAATGAATTTACATCGAGCGTGATCCCATAAAAGAGCCCTTGAAAGCGTTCGTTTAATTGCATAAGAGATTTTGATCTGTCCGACTCAATGCTCATCTTCAAGCTCTGCAGATTTACATAGACCCATGCTTTCAGATGAGGACGAAAGCTGCTTTCTCCTCCGAGTTGCCTATTAGCTAGCGCCTGTAGAAGAGTGGTCGCTTCAAGGCTTGTTTCAAGGCCAATACTTGGCGTCGGAGTGATCGAAAATAATATTGATCCATGCTCTTTTTTCTCTTCAAAGAGAAGACAAGGGTAGTTTTCTGCCATGCGAGGATCATAGGGAAAGGCCCATCCCAAAAGAAAATGGCCAAGAGGGTGGCTTCGAAATGCCCTCATGAATATATGTGGATGACGTATCAAGTAGCTTAACGAACGGTCTTTTTCATAAGCCCCAAGATGCACCAAAGCCTCTCTCCTTTCAGAGAGTTTTTGCAACAGTTTTCCATTAGATGCGGGCTGAACCAACTTGAGGAAGGAGGACCAATTGATCGTTTCTGTAAATGGACAGAGGGTTAAGGAATGGGCAAGCTCAATATCTGAATGGCTCTCTTCATTTTTCTTAAGTAAATAGCCTTCGCTCGTATAAAAGGAACGAAGACGTGTAAAAAGCTTTTTAAGCTTCCTTGAAGGCCTGATGCCTCCATCTACAACTTCGTTGCATTCTTGTGAAAATTCAGAATCTTTGCGCACACGAGAGAGCACTGTTTTTAAGCTTTTTAATAACGTGACTCTCTCGAGCTCTTTTGCTTCATGCAAAAGATCTGTAATGCGCATTATATATACATCTTTGTTCAAAAGTTAGCTTTGGCTGCAGCAACTTGCAGCAGCCTTATCTATTAAAAAATCTTACTAATAGTACACTATGAGTGCGATTTTTTAATAGATAAGGCAGAGCGTTGCATTTGCCAACTTCCAACTCTTGAACCAGGATGTATATTATCCTCAAATAAGTTATAGTGACGCCATTATAATATCTGAGGAACCCCTTGTCTCATACCCGTCACCTATCCGATACGGTCTCTTCTATCAAACAATCCGCTCTTCGGTTCCTCTCTGGAACTGCACTGAGCCGAGTGACCGGCATGATTCGAGATATCATTCTCGCCTTCTCTTTCGGAACGAATGAAGCGCTCGCGGCACTCTTTGTTGCCTACCGCCTTTCCAACGTCTGTCGCAGACTCTTCGGTGAAGGCGCTCTTCAGTCAGCCTTTATTCCACTTTTTGAAGAGGCGAGAAAAGAGGATGAGGTACGAGCTTTTCGATTTTTTCGAGACGTCAGCGCCCTTTTATCGCTCTTCCTTATCGGTTTTATAGTTGTTGGGATGCTGGTTCTCTGGATTTCTCTTTCTGCAATCGATTATTCGCCTGGAAACCGAGAAATCGTCTTCTTAACTATTTTGCTGCTTCCCAGTCTTTTGCCCATTTGCCTCTTTGGCTTGAATGCCTCTCTACTTCAATGTCAAAAACATTATTTTACTGTCGGCATTGCACCTTGCGCCTTCAACCTCAGCATTTCGGCCGCGGCCTTACTCTTCCATCAACAAACTCCGCAAGCCGCAATGCCCTATCTTGCCGTTTCTATCGTCTTAGGCTGCGCATTTCAATGGTGGGTGACCCTCGGCCAAACCATTCGCCATACCAGGCAAATTCTATCCGGCAGTATCTTAACGGGAATTAAGTTCTTATCGCACGATGTTAAAAGACTCTTTTGGCCGCTCCTTTTAGGTATTTTAGGAGTAGGTGCCTCCCAAATTAACAACACGGTCGACGCACTCTTTGCCCGAGCTGCAGACCCAGAAGGCCCAGCCCAGCTTTGGTATGGAATTCGTTTTCAGCAGCTCCCTTTGGCCCTTTTTGGCATCGCTCTCTCAGGCGCACTTTTACCGCCCCTTTCAAGAGCCATTCATGCAGGTAACAAAAGTGAATACCTCCACTTTCTTGAATTTGCTTTAAGAAAAGTAGGAGCACTTCTCTATCCCTGCACCCTTGCCCTTATTCCGCTGGGCCTGTTTTTGGTCAATGCTGTCTATGGCCATGGCGACTTCCAAGCACACTCCGTCTTGACGACTACCGGATGCCTTCACGGCTACTGTATTGGCTTGGTTCCCATGGGATGGATTATTGTGATGGCTCCTGCCTTTTATGCAAGGCGTGACTACATAACTCCCATGAAGGGCGCAGCCATTTCGTTAGTTTCAAACCTTGTCTTGAACGCTTTTATGGTATACGGGCTTCATTGGGGAGCGGTGAGCGTTGCTTTAGCAACATCTATCTCTTCCTGGCTCAATGCGTACTACCTTTACCACCATTTGAAAAAAGAATTTGGCCCCATCATGACGCCTGAGGGTACTAAAGAAAGCAGACGCGTCATCTTCGCAACGCTTCTTGCAGGTGCTGCAACCTATATTTTTGCATCTCTCATCTACTTCCCTCCTGTATTCTTCTCTTTCGGTTTGAATAACTTGACCGATATTACCTCCTCTTTCTGGGAACAGATAAGCCAGCTGGCAGTCGTAGGGTTTAGTTTCCTAGGGTTTTTAGCCCTATTTGCAAAAATTTGTAGAGCTTCTGATATATTGACGCTCGTTCATTGGAACAAACAAGTATAGGAATTATATGAAAATAGTATTCACTCTTATGTGCGCCTCATTTGCTTTAGCACACCTTTCTGCTGTCGTTGTTGAAGAGAAGGTAGAGGTCGCTCCGGTAGTTGAAGAAAAGGTTGTCGTCGAACATCCTCATTACCACCATTACCATGAAGAAGTTATTGAAGTGAAATAACTTGTTGTGACTTTTCCGCAAGCAATTGCGGAAAAGTCTTTTAGCTTTTTGCCTATTCTCTCTGAAAATCGATTTTACTCAGTGTAAAAATATGTATTGGGTTTTAAATAAAAAAAGCCCAAAGAACTATTATCCTCTGGGCGATTAATTCAAAAGCTACTTTAAACGAGTGGCAACTACTCCGGCTGTAGGGCCGATGTTGGTTAAAGCCGCATTTTCAGGCAGTTTCGGAAATATATTACTTCCCAAACCCAGCTCTGATTTCGGTATATAATTGGGTTTTAAACCACCTTCAAATCCGTCCCACACCCAATGATCTGCCCAGACAGAGGGATTATGGGGTTTCAAGTAGAGCCTGCAATTCAACGGGTCATCTACAATGCCGCGCCCTTCTTCAGCAGGTGCCAACCAATTTGGGTGCGTCTGGGACAAACGGCCTAAACTATCCCCACCCTTCCATTCAATAATAATTCTTCCCGATGGATCAAGCTCAATTTTTTGATATTGAGGAAGATTATGCTGTTTGATGAATGTTTGAGCGTACCGCTCGGCATCTTCTATGCTTGAAAATCGCAGCGTGTTCATCTGGATAGATTGTATTGCTCTCTGAATTCCACCAGTGATCAAGCCCATACAAAAACCGGTAAGGGCAGCTTCTGGCAGCTGCTTGCCTTGATCAAGAAGATTTTGCATTGCAGCCCTACCACGATTGCCCTTTTCAGCTTCAACCGCTGACTTTATAGCTCCAGCTGTAAGTCCTCCGATAAGCATCGCAGCGCCAATTCCAAATGCAATTAATGGGATAGGATTTCCAGAAACCAGCGACTGCCCAAGGCTTGCGCCAATCATACCTGCTCCCATTTTGGACCAGGTCTCAGGCAGTGTTAATGCATGAGCTAATTCAACAAGCAATTTTGCAAGCTTAACAGCCGCCTTCGCAGGGTGGACAGCAGCATAGATGGCCGCTTTGATAATGTTATAGAGAAGTCGAACAATATTTCGAACGGCACGTGCGGGAAGCTTGGCTAAAAAGGTAGCTAATTTTTTATACCATTCGCCCTCGCCATTACTATCGAGCCATTCATTAAATTTCTTTAAAGGAGCAAATTTCGCCTCGATGTATCGGCCGAGCTTATCTATTTTGTTTTGAATAGGAAGATTGGGCAGTTTTGCATCCAAATACGCTTCGCAACCATCTAAATGTCTGATTGCTTTCTCATTCCACTTTAACGTGGTGGTTTGTGGATTCTGATTAAGTACTGAAGCTAAATTTTGTACTGGAGATCTCTCACGTGTATTTGCTTCTCTGTTATTTATTTGATGCTGAGGCTGAGGAAAGACTCCCTGAATAGGAGATGATCTTGGAAATTCAATACTACTCATGAATAAACCTATTTATTAATATAATTAATAAACGAATTATATCAAAATAATAGTTTATAATTCAACTTAATAATTAAGACATTAGAAATAGATATAAATAAAAAACTCCATCAACTAAGAAAGCTTGGTTGATGGAGTTGGAAAAGGGAAGGTATTACGCGCGGTGCGCTACGAAGTCGCAAATCATTGGAATGTTGATATCGAGCGGAAGCGAAATATCAGCCATGCTTGGAAGAGCTAAGAGCTTTCCAGCAAAACCATTCTCGCTTGTTTCGTAGTAGCTAGGAACTGTTCGGCTGCCTGAAACTACGGACTCTTCAACAATTTTCATCTTGCGGGCTGATTCTTTCACAGAAACGGCCATGCCAGGCTTTACACGGAATGAGCGGCGATCGACTCGCTTGCCATTGACCATGATGTGACCATGAGATACCAACTGCTGAGCTGCAAAGATGGTTGGAGCAAATTTTAATCTCCAAACAGCAACATCAAGTCGGCACTCAAGCATCTGTAAAAACACTTCAGGAGTATTTAAGTGCTTGCTTGAAGCTTCTTGGAAGTAGTTTAAGAGCTGCTTTTCAGTAATCATACCGAAAACAGCCTTAAGCTTTTGCTTCTCTTCGAGCTGCACGCCAAAGTCAGACTTTTTCTTTCTCTTCATCCCATGCATACCTGCAGGATGAGACTTGTGAACGAGAGGGTTTCTAGCACGACCGAAGATATTAACCCCGAAGCGACGTGCAACCCGATTTTTTGGACCTGTATAACGAGCCATTTCTCACTACCATAAAATTAAAATCGAATCACGAGGATCGCAAATAAATGCTATTTCTGGCAAGCACACATTTTGCAATGGGTCTGATTTGTCATTTTTACAAGGATTAAATTTTTTTAGTCCTTTTCCCATTCTGCCACTCTTCGCAGAAGAGCATAGTGCCGAAAACATCCCAACCTATGTCGATCCCATGCCTCTCTCCCGCTTGAAAATCGGTCCATCGTCGGATAGAGCCATCAGGATAATATACAACCATCCGGCCATTAAGCTGTCCATTAACATAGGGACGTGTACTAAGAACTGTGCCAGATTCAAAATAGGTGACTATCTCCCCTTCAAGCTTGCCGCCGACATAAAAGCGCTCTTCAGAAATTTGTCCATTTGGAAAAAAAGAGAGAGACTTATCCTCAAGCTTGCCATCGATAAAGGTGCTAGTCTTCATCGTCTTGCCTGAGGGATACTTCCATACAGATGAGCTGTTCATGCCTTCTCCTTTGGAAAGTAGCCAAGTCCCTCTAAAGGAATCTCTCGAAGCATCCATTCATACACTGCCCCTTCAAGCAAAACCCGCTGGGTTTGAGCAAGCTTTGAAAAAAAATCCAAACGCATAAACTCATCCCGATGACGAAAAATATACTTATTCTCGTCGGTAACATGATGCCCGAGCATAAGAAACTCTTTTGCCCGGCTCCATTTCGTTATCATCTTATCAAAATCGCTTGCCAATGATGTATAAAAAAGCTCCTCGTGGAAAGGGGCTGCAACTTCCTGCCATTCAACATTTTCGTCCAACTCCTGGATTTTTGAAATTCTCAAGAGCACTTTTTGCATCGATTCAATATAAGAGCCAATCCCATAAAGGCTGTTCTTATACCGATTAATTGCACGCAGCAATCTTTTTGAATCTTTAAGCAAGGGCGAAGAGTTTGCAACCGCACAATCAACCTTGCCATAGAGATCTTGTGGCGCCAAATCTGAGCAAGCATCTTGAAGAGGCTGTACAGCTATCTCTTCAAGCAAAAGTCCCGACAAAGTTGCATTGATCAGCTTCAGCCTTGGATGCTTCTTTTGATAAAGAGTGAGCCACTTTCCTTCAGTGATCCATTTTGACTCGGTTAAAACAGGCTCGCCAGATGTCCCAGGAGCGTAAAAATAGCGAGGGTCATGTTCAGCTATGGAGCTTGATTCATCACTATCAAGCGCCCCTTCAACCTGCTTTGGATAGAGCACTTTATTGGTATAAGCCAGATCCATGCCGACAAGCACAATTTTTCTGCAGCCAAGGACATAGGCAAGTTCAACCAAAAGGTTTGTGACACTATGGCCGCCATCAATCACCTTTCCAGAAATTCCCGATGCACGTTCGAGCGACCTTGAAAGGCCATAGCCCTCGCCGCCTCGAACATACAACAGCTGCCCTAAAACCTGCTCAAGCGCATCTGAATTTATCCGAGAGCTGAAAACAAAGGGACGAATCGTCGTCTGGCTTTGCCGAAGACGCATAATTTGGGGTGGATTCGGGTCAACACCGGCGCAAAGGTGAGGCTCAATGCCCAGTTGAGATAAAATGGCCAGTGATGAGCCTCCAGCTAAGATAAGCGCCTTATCTGTAAGCGATCGAATGAGCTCTAGCTCTTTTTCAATGGAGGGTCCTGCGCCTACAACTATTGCTGTTGTTCCTCGAAACTGGTTAAAAAGCCCATTGCCAGACTTTGCCTGCAACCAGAATCGAATATTTCTCCAGAAATTTATAAAGCAGGGAACGCCATACGCAAAATACTCATCAAGGACTGCCGCAACTTCTGTTATACATATCATGAGCTTCTGCTTGAGAGAAGCTGTCCGTTTTGGCCGAAATGTTTGGTAGCTGGGAAGAGCAGCCCAAATAAATTTTTGCTGATATAAGGCCCAGGCAAGCTTTTCAAAAAGCTTGTCTCCCTCTTCGCCATCTTCATAAAAAAGTATAAGTATCTGAGGATGGCTGACAATTTTTTTAGCTAATTCACTCTCAAGAAAAAGCGCTAACAGAGGTAAATCATCTTCTAAAACAATCAGACGCCTTGAATCCTTTCCTTCAAGCCAAGAAAGAAGAGGCAGGATATGCCAGCCTGAACCTATCCCAAAGAGCACAATAGTTTCACAGTTAATAATAGGAAGGGCTATTTTCCAAGCTTTTGCTTCAGATAAAGCGCCTTTGAGATCATGCAGAGGGAAGGGCGTTTTTCTTGCTGTGTGAAAATAGACCTCTTCACCGCAGCTGGAAGTTCTTTTTTCAATATGGGAGGAATCAACTAAAGATAAGAGTGCAGTAGCACGAGGATTTAAAGTTTCAAAGAGCTCTACTACTGACTTTGGCACTAAACTTTAAACCTCCCAAGCATATCTGAGAGGTTATTACGCCGCTGCTGCCTCTTTCTTTCGAAAGATTGAATCTTCAGCAGAGCGGACCCCCCAAAGCGGTAACAACAGTATACTCGGCACTATGGCGCAAATCGTCAAGGCTAAAAAGAAGGCTTCCCATCCAAATTGTTGGGTAATGGTACCTAAAGGATATCCGGCAGAGGCGGCACCTAGATATGCAATCCAGCCAACAAAACCTGTTGCGGTAGCGGCCGCTTTCTTATGAGATAATTCAGCTGGGGCCATGCCAATGAGCATCTGGGGACCAAAGGTGAAGAAGCCGAGGTTAAAAAGGAGAATCGCATCGACTATGTAGATAGTCCCAGAGTAGAACCAAAAAAGAGAGAGAGCTCCTGCAATGCAGGCAGAAAAGATGATACAAATAGGAGCACGGCGGCCCTTAAATGCAGTATCTGAAACCCAACCGGCAGTAATTGCACCAAACATGCCGCCGATATCAAACCACATCACCGTTCCACCAGCGCCAATCTGGCTATAGCCTTTAGCTTCAATCAAATAAAGAACAGTCCAGGCGCCAATAGCTTCTCGAATGACATAAATAAAGAAATAACTTGCCGCTAAGATCCAGATAAATGGATTAGTAAGGACATAGGTAAAAAGAATTTCTTTAACAGTTAATTCATGCTCTTGATCAGTGTGTTTCTTTGTAGGATAGTCGTTCCGAAATTTTTCAATCGGCGGAAGCCCCAATGATTGAGGAGTATCGCAGAGCCGATTCATCAAAAAGAAGCCGCCAAAAATACAGACGACTCCTGGTAAAAACATCGCACAGCGCCAGCCATAATATTGAGCAACAGCAGCCGTTATGAGAGGAATCATCGCGCCGCCAATATTATGAGACGCATTCCAAAAAGACCACCAGCGGCCCCGTTCTGTTTGTGAATACCAGTGCGTTAAAAGACGTGCACAACCAGGCCATCCACAGCCTTGAAACCAGCCGTTTAATCCCCAAAAGAGAATAAAAAACATGAGTGAGGAGGAGAGTCCAAAACAGATATTAAAGATACCGGTCATGATCAGCCCGAAAGGCATGAAATAGCGCGGATTAGACCTATCCCCTATAATTCCGTTAGCAAATTTGGAAAAGCCATAGGTCATCGCCAAAACACTTGCCAGAATGCCAAGCTGGCTTTTATCAAATCCCAGATCCTTTATTAAGGAGGGCATAGCAAAGGTAAAACTCTTCCGGGTAAAGTAATAAAGGACATACCCCATGAACATGGAGTAGAACACACGGAAGCGCCAATATTTATATTTCTTTTGAACAGCCGCTTGATCTTCAATTTCAGGGATATGCGGTGCAGGTTTTAAAAAATTAAAAATATTAAACACTCTTTTAGCCCCTATTAAAAACTTCGATTGGCCGCCCATATTCTTCATTCACGCAGACACAAGGTATACTATACCTTTGATAATTGTTCATCTCAACACAAGCTTTGTTGCAAGCCCGATGAAATCAATGGGTTAATCAATCAAGTTTGAATTATTGCACAAACATTATAGAATTATTTTGTAAAGATTATGTTAAGAGTGGAGATATACGAAATTTAAATTTGTATCAAACTCTACCGCCGCCCATGCCTTTAAATTTGGACTTTCTACGGCGAATCTTTTGCTTATCTGTCGACTGCGCATCTTTAATTTCTTCAGCAAGCTGCTGCACTTGAATAGGATTTTGTTGAAGAGAGTCATAAATGCGAGCTTTCGCCTCTTCACAAACCTTCTTGAGCTTATCTAGTTTATCATACTGTTTCTGATCTTCTGGATTCATAGGTACTTCTTTTGGGATAAGACCTTGCTCAGCAAAACCCTCAAGCCGCGCTAGATAATGCTCATTTAAAAGCTCAACTCCCGCTTTGATAAGGGTAAGCTGCTTATACACATCGATGAAGTTGACATCACTTCGAAGCTCTTTTTTTTCACATTCAAGTGTAAATTTAACCAAATCCTCAAGCCGTTGAACGATATCTGCAAAGTTTGCAGGAGAGCCGGGCAGAGGTAATTCAGGAATGGGTGGTCGAGAAGGTTTTTCAGGTGTCGTCATGGTACCTGCTCATATTAAGTTACTGTTTTCTCTTTCTATACACAAACAAGTTGAAAAATGGAATTGGATAAAGAGAGCCAATTCTTCAACTTGTTTGTGTATATATGCAGTTTGAATTTTTGGATACTCCCATCCTGCTTGGATATTTGGGAAGTTTTGAACAATCTTGCCAGCCAGAAGGAGTCGCTTTCATGCAGTACATTCCGCTTTCCCAAACGACTGCTATATAAGGAGCTTGAATTTCTGTGTTATATCCTGCCAATTGATAGAAGGCTTTTTGTGTCGGTTTTCTTGCCTTGCACTCAATGAGAAGAAAAGGAGCGATTAAATCATTATCTACGACACTGCAAAGAATATCGACTCTTCTGTTGGATGAATTTCGCTTCAATGTTCCAATAGCAATTTCAGTAGAGATTAAGGAGGCAGGAAACCTTAGCTCCTCAGTTAAGTACCTGAGGAGCTTTTGTCGAACGACCTCTTCTGGTCGCAATTTATTCAGGCTCAATGACACCGTAATTTCCATCTTCCATGCGCCAGATGACTTTTAAACGGCGGCTTGCCTCATCACGAAAAACCATCAGAGGATCTTGAGAAAGTTCCATTTTCATGATGGCTTCTTCATCGTTTAAAATCTTCAAGGATCTCGTTTCAACTTTCATAATTTTATGCGGCTTGAAGCGCGCTTCACGCTTGCGAAGAGTTTCAGATTCAATATCTGAATTTACATCGGATACATCATCGAGGGGAATTCCATACACCTTCATCGGAATATCGATGACGGGATGGGCCTTAGCGTGATGGTCCGTTAATCTTTGATGATATCGAGCGAGTTGCGTTTGCAGCTTGTCGACAGCCTTATCGATCGAGACATACATATCGGTACTTGATGCATGGCTCTTAATCAAGGTATGCCCATACCGCATGACGATATCTACTCGATGGTCAAGCTTTTGGATATCCATCCATACAGCGATATCCATGATCCTTTCACCAAGCTTATCAAGCTTTGTTAATTTATCCATCGCATGCTGCTTCATTCCATCTGTTACCTGAACATGCCGTCCAGTAACCGTGATATTATATCCTTGGTCGAACTCAGCTATCTTTTGCTTACGCGTTGTCATAAAGCACCTCCGAATGGTCGTGCAACATCTAAACTGATCCTACATGAACAGACTGATCTTGTTAAATTTAAATTTCCACAGCCTCCTCACAGCTGTCTGAAGGTGTTTTTAACTTAAGCAGGATCACAATCGCACTCAATCTACGATTTCATTATACCCCAAATGGCCAGTTTTGCACTTATTCAGTAGCATAATTCGTGCCCACGCCCAGTAGGTGGAGAATTTCGAGTACGAACGCGCACAATGATTAAACGCAAAGACGCAAAGTTGCAAAGTCGCAAAGAAAGATAATAATTGCTTTCTCCTTTGCGTCTTGGCGCCTTAGCGTCTTTGCGTTTAATTTTCTTTAGATAAATCCGAAGGCTGTTTTTTACCGCCGAGCTGGCCGCAGGCGGCCATGATGGAGGTGCCTTTTGTTTTTCGATATAAGACTTTTAAGCCGGCAGCCTGTAAGTGGTTTGAAAAGCGCTCAATAGCTATCTCTTCGGGCCGTTTAAACCGATCGTTTCTCTGGGGATTGTAGGGAATAAGGTTAACTTTGATACGAAGGCCCTGCAGAAATTCAACCAAGCTTTGAGCGTGTTCTAAGCTATCATTAATACCTTTCATGAGTACATAGCCAACCAGCACCTCGCGATTTTTCTTCTGGTTATAGTTGAATATGGCTTTATAAATGGCGTCAAGTCCCTCTTTTCGGTTATGGGGCATCAGTTTTGATCGTAAATCGCTTTGAACGGCATTCAAGGATATCGCTAAATTAATTCCACGCGCCTGATCTTCCGCTAAGCGGTAGACAGCTTCCAGCTTGCCGCTTGTTGAAACGGTGATATTTCCCATGCCAAAGGCAAGGCCGTTTTGATCGGTCAAAATGTCTATCGCCTTCATGACTGAGTCGTAATTATCAAACGGCTCGCCCATTCCCATGAAAACGATATTGTTGATCGCATGTCCCAAATGAATATGTGCGTGATAGACTTGCCGAACGATCTCTGAGGGCTCTAAATTGCGTAAAAGCCCCATCCGTCCTGTCTCGCAAAAGGTGCAGCCCATTCGGCAGCCTACCTGAGATGAGACGCACAAGGTTTTTCCATGCTGCATAGGGATGACGACCGACTCTATGAGAAAGCCATCAGGAGTTGAAAGGATAAGCTTTACTGTGTCCCCCTCTTCGAGAAGGGATGAGACGGAAAGCAATTCTCGGTCGGTTGAGTTGGAAATCTTCTCGAAAAGATGGCCCGCGTTTTTAAACATGGGATCGCTCTCTTCCCAAATCCCTTTTTTCATAAATTGTCTATAGAGCTGCAACGCGTGGAGCTTGCCCTTGCCGTGAAGGATCGTGTGTGCTTCTGCAAATTCAGCAGCTGTATGTGAAAAAATAGAAATCATAGCCATAGAAAAACTGCACCGAAGAGGGCTCGAACCTCTAACCACCTGGTTCGAAGCCAGGTACTCTATCCAGTTGAGCTATCGGTGCATACGAAATACTGACAGAGATGCTACCATCTTACTATGGATTTTGCCAAACAAGAACTTATAAATATCCGAGCGCTCCTCATCGAAGCCATCCCTTATGAAGAAAATAAGGTTATTGGAAAGCTCTACACGCGCGAGCTTGGACTTATATCAGCCCTCTGGAACCGCTCTCAATCCATGGGTCAGCAGCTTCTACCCCCTGTCGGGCTTCATTGCCAGCTGAAAGCAAAAGGCACGCTCTATTTTGCCCAGAGCTTGGAATGCATCCATTTTTTCGAAACAAAAACGCAAAATTTTCCAAAAGTATGGTGGACCATCCAGCAGCTTATTAAAGCTACGCAAAGCGAAGAGGTGCATCCAACCATCTGGGATCTCCTTATCTCAATCCTTGCTAAAGAAAAGCAGTATGAAGATTGGAGAGCTCCCCTCGCATTTGCAACCATTGCTATCGCTGAATCGATCGGCTTTTCGATTGAAGAGCTTTTCGTCGAAACCCTCCCTCATCAAATTGCGCTCAATGAAGCTCAAAAGCAGAGCTGCCTCAATGTTATCAATATAGAAAGACTTGAATTGCAAAACTATCAGGTAGCTGATGGACTTTTAGAGAAGCTTATTCGATTTATTGGGATGAAGTGCGAATCAGAAATTTGCATGAAATATTGCGAAAGGGGGGACTTGAACCCCCACGAGGAAACCCTCACTACCACCTCAAAGTAGCGCGTATACCAATTCCGCCACTTTCGCATTTGGAATCTTAAAGATTCGGATGATGGCAGTAACTGTACAAAAGAACCCTCATTTCCCGCAAAGAATTTCCACGGACTTCCGCTCGTAAAATTTCAAATACTCTGTTCGTCATGTAATTAAACAAAATAATATCGCGATGTAATTTGACTAAATGAATAAAGCTTCCAGGCCAAATTAAGAGTGGCTTAAGCAATATAAATCACCTGCTCAAGCTTTGGGAAAATAACTGTAAGCTCATCGAGTGAAGGTTTATCGCCAATGCAGCTTGAAAGATCTACCTGCTTTACGCTGCCTGCAGATAGACCCTTCAAATTCGCAAGCATAGCCTCTTTTCCATAGCAGTTTTTAAACACAACTTCTTCAAGAACAGGTAGAGCATTCCCTTCGAGAGGATAATGTTGATGAGATCCCTCTGTTGTCCATTGAGATTCCAAATCAACTGGAAAATGAACTTCCAACCGTTTTAATTTTGGCAATGTAAGAGCAGAAAATACGTAATCCTCAGTCCACGACCTATGCAAAACAAGCTCTTCCACATTTTCTAACTTACCACCATTGTCACTACTGCTTACAAGCTCACCAGAAATCTCAAGCTCTTTAAGTTTTTGGTACTTCTCCAAACATTTTAATGATAATTGACCCTGAAGCTTTTGCTCTGTTTGTTGAGAGCCGATCGAAATCTTCTCTACATTCACCATCTTTGGAAGGGCAATTATCGACCCTTGGACAGCCTCTAAAGTATATTCAAGAAGAGAGTCAAAATTGAAAAAGGATAGATCTTGGCATGTTTTTAAAGTTAAAACAGCTACATGAAACTTTGAAACAGAAGAGGGAATAGAAAAACTCTCAGGAGGAAGAAGAACTTCTGAGAGATCAAATGAATCGATCTCAAGATGATGAAGAGATTGAAGATCAATGCCTCGTAAAAATCCTGGCGGAGGTACTGAGTCGAGTTTAACCTTCTTAAGGTGGAGATGTGCAAGTTTTGGCAAAATACCCTTCTCGCAAGAATCTACCTCTGAAATAGAGTCGAGATAAAGATTCCGAACTTTTGGGGCATATGCAGAAAGCTCAGACAGGGCGTTCTTGCCCAAAGAAAGAGTCGAAAGCTTCAATTTTTCCAGAGAGGAAATCTGAAGACTCTTCATAATTTTAAATTGTTTAACAAAAACCTTATCGGTACTCAGACTCAATTTTTTCAGCTCGCAGACCGCTTGAGGAAGCGTATTAAGAATGTGTGAATAGTTTTTGCATACAATTCTGGCCTCTTCCAATAGAGGAAAAGCCCCTTTTTTAAATCCAGGTTGCTTTGTAGCTTCACCCTTCAATTGAACGTCTAAACTGATTAGATAATTAGCTTGAAGGTCAAATAACTTTACTGACTCAACAAGCTGGCCTGAAAAAATTCTTCGAATTTTATTTGATTCCGTAAAAAAGTTGCCAAGGCAAGCTATTTTCTTTTTCGTATCAGCAAATTGATTTGCATTCGTAAAAAAATTTTTTACCATAAGAGCACTCTCGGTTGTGAGCCCAGATTGATAGGCAAACAGCCGTTCAATAAAGAAATGGTCAGCGAGCGCTTTGGTATCACTAAATTGTTTTGATAGACTATAGAAAATACTTTCTGAACGATTTGAATCACCTAAGTTATATGCCTCAAATGAAGCTCCAAGAGTACTATGAATATATTCCTTCAACGTGATGGAGTCAGAGTCATCCTGGAGCGCATATTTGAAAATCTCAGCTATAAGCTCGTCAGGCAGCCTACTATTTTCTATATAGGGCAGTTCATTATCCTCTTTTTTTCGAAATCGATTGAGCCAATAGGTATACCTATTCACAGTGTACAATAGATCTTTAGCCTTTCTATACTTCACCAGATCAGTTTCAAGGCTCTTTCGTATTTCCTCTGTTTGATACAGCCTTTGAAGAAGTGTGGTCGAGATTCGAACTGCTTTCAGAGCAGATGTGTCTTGGATGATTTGTTTAATCGAAACTTCCCGCACAATAAAAGTCTTTTTAGTTGTTGCGAAAACACATGGCAGCAAATCAGAAAGCCCACATTTTTTTTCTAAATCAAAAGCACTTTTTTTTATTACATCGGAAAGGCTGCAGACAGTTTCTAGAGGGCTTCTTGCCTCATATGCGATGGGCTTTTCAAGAGTTGGTGGAAGATTTGTACTTTTTGGTGGATACACATATTGGATAATCTGATGAACCGCTCTCTGAAAGCGATCCACAATTATTCCACTCACAATAACACAGCCCTGTATAGTCTTAAGTTCTATATCAATAATTCTATTTTTAAGAAAAGTATAAAAATATAATTTTATATATATACTAATATATGGAACGGATATCTAAGGAGATCCTATGAAAAAACTATTTCTCTTATCTTTGCTTGCGATTGGCCCACTTGTAGCTGCAGGACAGCAGCAACCGCAAGGAAACAACCCCTACTCAAGCTTTCAAACCCTTCCTAATGAAGATTCCTACTATAACTATGGCGAATACCCAAATCAGCAGCAGCCAATTCCCTACCCTCAGCAACCTCCACAACAGCAGCCCTGATTTTTACTTAATAATTCCCTGCCAATGGCAGGGAATTAAAAAATACTTTAACAAAAGGCATACCGTGAAAAAGCTCTTGGCCTTTAATTTTTCCATGATTTGCTTAAGCCACTTGTCCCTATTTTCTCAAAATGGTCCATATGGAAGCTTAAACGAGCTGCCTGGAGAACAATCCTATTATCAAAATCCTCCCAACTATAACAATCCCTACAACTATAACGGGTATTACTATGGAGATCCCGGATATGCCAATGGCTATTGGGGAGATGTAGGACATCCTGGATTTGGAGAAGCTCGCGGGGGCGTTGGTCGTCGATAAAAAATTTAATTCAGTAGACTTGTTGTGTACTTTGCTCTGTTTGGAAAAATCGAAAATTTTTTTCATTTATTTGATGATCGGCGACGAAGACATACACAATAGCGTAGGCGAGTCGACGATCATCAAATAAATGAAAAAAAGATCGATTTTAACAACTAGATGAAAGTACGCAATAAGTCTAATAAGGGTTATAATATGTAAAGGAAAGATGAGGGATCTTTATGAAAAAGATCTTGGTCTTTAGTTTTTTCCTTATTTTCTCTAGTCACCTTTC